>VFQU01000393.1_pt1 | contig 41275 bp, 35 predicted proteins | sample 3512311 | NCBI WGS metagenome assembly VFQU01 (sample SAMN10412377, study PRJNA504923) | tailings metagenome | isolation source: Relicate 3 Philex TSF3 active mining site | place: Philippines: Tuba, Benguet | collected 2017-08-29
ACATATCCAAGCATACCTGCCCCTAATGCCGCTTGCGATGCAAAGAGTAAACTTGCAACTTCTGTACTCGCAGGCTCAAACACGGGCTTAAACCAGGGTTCATAAGTCGGATGGCTCTCTTCGATCAGTTGTTGTGCCTGTCCATCTGCTCCATTAAACTCTGCTCGCACAAACACCAAAGGAGCCACAGTGAGGAGAATGACTGCGATCGCAAGGAACCAATTCTGTCGCGTCGATGATTGTCTCATGTCTTCATTAAGTTTAAGGTTTCCAATTCAGTCCGATTGTAGGTCTGTAGCCAATTCCAGACTAAGACCGTGAGTAAGCCCTCGCTAATGGCTAAGGGAATTTGAGTCAGCGCAAAAATTCCAGCAAACTTTAGAAATGCAGCCCATACTCCACCCGTTGCCGCCGGAAACGCCAATGCCAACTGGATCGAAGTTGTGACGTAGGTTAAAAGATTCGCGAATGCTGAAGCTAGGAAAATTGCAGCTTTTTGATTCCCAGTTCTCAGCACTAAATGATAAATACCGTATGCGACGAAAGGTCCTACGATCGCCATTGAAAACAAATTGGCTCCGAGCGTTGTCAAGCCTCCATGCGCTAACAAAACGGCTTGAAACAGCAGCACCAATCCCCCTAAAACGGTCATTACCGCAGGTCCAAATAAAATTGCGCCGAGTCCAGTTCCCGTGGGATGCGAGCAGCTTCCTGTCACGGAAGGAAGCTTTAACGCAGATAAGACAAATGTGAATGCGCCAGCTAATGCTAAGAGCAGTTTCAATTCAGGATTTTGGCGTGTAATCTGCGTCAGCGATCGCAGTCCAAACGCAAAGAACGGCAGCGAGATCGCCCACCAAAACGCTGCCCACTGAACAGGCAAAAAACCCTCTGCAATGTGCATTGCTTGGGCTGGAGTTGCTGATCCCAATACTAAATACAAACTCAGCCCTGCCATTGCAGCAAGGCTCATCCATTTCCGAGTCCTCATTCTGTACCTCGCAGAACTAACAACCGTAAAGCTGGTGGGCATTCTGGCTTAGCGAAATCTCGCTTTACAGTTGCGGGACAGCGGCAGCTTTGCACTACACTTTCCCCAATCCAACTTTATTTAAGGTGTGACTCACTGTATCACTATTAGTCGAGTTTTTTGGTAGAGTTTTGTCGAGATGTAGAAATCTTTTAATCTATGACTCCAGAGGTAGACCGTCCTGTAACTGGGCTGATAATGTACAAGCACAGGAGTTGCCAGTCGCCTTATGTTAGAGCCATCTACCTTAAAATCGCCGCTGAAGCCCAATTGTTTACCTGTCTTTTTTGCATCTTCGTCTTTATTTCCTGATCTTCCAACGTTCCAGCAAGCAAGTAGAACGCTCACGTTCGATCAAGCACGACTGACAACAGACTTACAACCCCCTTCGGGCAACACGCAAGTGACTAGTGCGATCGCTCAATTGCCCCCTGATTTCTCGAATTCCCTAAACCGAGAAATTGTCACGAGCGGTTTAACCGCTTCCAGCGGCGATCAAACAGATTCGGTTCAATCTGCTCAAGATATCGTTGTCTCTATCAGCAGGTTGGTCAAAGAGATCTCAGGCACAGTTCCATTCGCAGATGGCACAATCGACGTCGATCTTTCAACTTCAGCAGGAGCAGTCCAAGGCTCGATCGAGTTTGGTAATGGGGCGCTTGTATCTAATTTAACAACGCCTTTTGGAAGTTATTTTTCATCGATCGACTTCAAATCCTCTGATCAATATCCATTCAATTTCAACGGCACTCCAGGCATTGTCAATCTAGACGATGGTTTAGTCATCTTGGATTTCCAGCCTGAAATTCAAGATGACGAAATCGCAATTCCAATTAATGCACTCAGCGGCAATGTCACCTTCAACGATGGACAAGCGATTCTGAATATTCCAACTCCTTTTGGAGCATTTGCAACAAATTTTGATCTATCAGCATTAGTCAAACCTAGCACCCTGCAAGTTTCAGGAACTGTGACTGTGCAAGATGGAACGCCTCCGATCGAGATGACGGGCGATTTCGGCATCATTCAGACCACGCTTGACGTTCCAAAATTAGTTCAAAACGCTGGCTCAATCTTTGCAACCGTAGAAGGCATGATTCAGATGACGAATGATGCGATCGTCTACGATTTCAAGACCTCCATTTCGTAAGGCATTGAATTTAGCAAATTCTATCAATAGAAAACGAGGAATGTTGTTTGTAGCTCTATTCGCTAAATTCTTAAAGAGAGATTAAAAACAGCGTAAATGATTATGGTGAATTTGAAAAAAACGATAGGAGTCTTCCTCGTGAGCGTTTCCCTCTTAATCGGAGGTGCTGCACTTACAAGTTGTGGCAGTGGACAATCTGAGACTGAGGCAAAAGAAGAGTCATCCAAGGAGCAAGAAACCTCAAATCAATCTGAAGATGACGATGAAAAGCGCCAAGAAGACAAAGCTAAGGATAATGATAGCGATGATGAGAAAGATGGCGAGAAATCCAACGCTCGCAACAACAACGATCGAGAGAATGACCAAGAAGATCGCAAAGAGAGCAAAGATAAAGACGACGGTTAATCTATTGCTCACATGAATACAATAGTAGGAGTATAGAGCAATCAGTGATGATGCACGAACCCCTACTATTTTGCTTGGGTACAGTTGTCTGGATACAAATTGGATCGCATTCTCCTCAACCGTTGCTTATGAATCCGTATCCATTCCTAAGCGCTTCTGAATTTGCTTGATCGCTTTGTACATCTCAGACAAGTGGCTATAGACAGCAGACGATCGTAGAAAAATTCGATGATCGACCGCAGGATAACCCGATACTGTTTGTCCTGCCGCCACGCTGGCATGAACTCCAGTTTTTGCAGAGGCAACCGAACCATCGCCCATCCGGCTCTCATTGCCCACACCGACCTGTCCTGCCAAGATCACGCGATTGCCCAGTACAGATCCCCCGGCGATCCCAACTTGAGCGGCAAATGCACAAGCCTCTCCAGTTTTGACTCCATGCCCAACCTGCACACAGTTATCAATCTTCGTATTACGCCCAATTCGAGTCTCACCGACAGAAGGGCGATCGATCGAAGAATTGCACCCTACTTCAACGCCATCTTCGAGCACGGTACAGCCCGATTGCTCCATTTTCAGCCAGCCTTCACGAGTCGGCACAAAGCCAAACCCTTCTGAGCCAATCACTGCCCCTGCATGAATCACACAGTCTGCACCGATTTGAGCGCGTTCGTGAATCACACAATTAGCATGGAGAACTGTACGATCGCCAATTATCACGTCTGGGTAAATGACAACACCCGGATGAATAACAACATCATTGCCAATTGTCACGTTGGCTTCAATCACAACATGCGCGCCAATCGCAACGTTTTGACCAATCTGAGCAGACGGATCAATGATTGCAGACGGATGAATTGTTGCGGCAGGTTTGTAAGGTTGGTAGAAAAGCGCGATCGCTTGAGCAAACGCATAGCGCGGATTGCCTACAATGATCCAAGCTAAACCGCGTTCTTTCGCGATCGCTAGTAATTCCTCATTTGCAGGCAAAATCACCGCAGCAGCTTGGGTTTCGCGAAGCTGCTTTGCAAATTTCAGGCTTTCAGAATAGGTCAGCGTATTCGGCTTACTATCAAGTACTGCGGAAACTCCTGAAATTTCTAGATCAGGTGTTTCGCTACTACTCTTCACGGATTGCCCTAACTTTTCTACCAGATCCTTAAACAGCATTTACTCCTCCACTCGGTTTAAAAAAGCAGCACATTCAACATGAGCCGTCTGCGGGAAAAAGTCCGCAGGCTGAACTCGTATCAGTTGATAGGCATCATCTGCACATAACAATTTCAGATCTCGTGCTAATGTCGCAGCATTACAACTGACGTAAACAATTTGCTTAGGTTTCTGTTGTCGAAGCGTCTCCAAAACAGTTGCATCACATCCTTTACGAGGTGGATCGAGCATGACTAAATCCGGGTGAATCTCAAGCGATTGTAAAACTTTTTCAACCGCTCCCACTTCAAATCTGACGTTCTCGATTCCATTCAAACTTGCGTTCTGTTGAGCTTGTTCAATCGCTTCCGGTTGAATTTCTAATCCGATCGCAGTTTTGACACGTTGTGCGATCGGTAAAGTCATTGTTCCAATTCCACAATAAGCATCAACAAATGTTTCGTCACCTTGTAAGTTTAACTGTTCTAAAACAATGTTTAACAAAGCTTCAGTTTGCTCAGTATGGACTTGAAAGAAAGTATCGGGTCGGATGTGGAACGTCAGATTTGCGAATCGTTCTGAGAGGAAAGGCTGACCTGCGATGCAATGTGTCTCTGAACCAAAAATGGCATTCGTGCGATCGCGCTGCACATTCAGCGACACACCGACTAAATTCTCATAGCGTTGCAGCCATTCCTGAGCCTGAGCTTCTAAGTTCGGCAAGTCTGGATCAGCCGTAATCAACGTCAGCAAGATTTCACCTGTGCGCTGCCCAATTCTTAAGGCTAAATGCCGCAATTGACCGCGATGATATTTCTCATCATAGATTCGCCATCCCTGCTGCTGAATGTCCTGTTTGACTTCAGCCAGTAAAGGATTCAATCGCTCATCCTGAATCGGGCACTGATTCAGATTTACAATCTGATGCGTGCCTTTTTGATAGTATCCCGCTTGAACTTGTCGCGTGTTGGAACTTCCGAGCGGATAAGTCGATTTGTTGCGATAGTGCAGAGGTTCGCTCACATTCAGAACGGGATCAACTGCAATGTTACGAAATCCGCCAATTCGCTCTAATGCCTGAACGACCTGATTCCGTTTCGCCTCTCGTTGATAGTCATAATCGACATGCTGCCACTGACAGCCGCCGCACTTGTCAGCAACAATACATCCGGGTCGAATCCGATGGGGCGAAGCTTCGAGGAGTTTGTATAACTTCGCATGAGCAAGATTCGGCTTGACGTGCATCAATCGGACTAAAGCGCGATCGCCGGTGACCGTATCGGGCACAAAGACGACCCGTGAGCCTGCGCGACCTACTCCATCACCGCGATCGCTCAAATCGGTAATCGTGACCTCCAGCAATTCACCTTGCCGCCATTCCGTAGTGTTATCGCTGAATGATGTGTCTAATTGTGTGGGCACAGTAATGTCTCGCTAATATTCTCTTAAGTGTCGCTTCTCTTTCTGTCCTATGACTGATTTCACAACCGTTCTTCAATTTATCAGCGATTTTGAACAATCTCACCCTGATGCCTCGACTTACGAGATTACAAATCGTTTACGCGGCTATACGAAGCCGAGCTATACGACGAAAGTCTGGACGGTTGTGACAGGGTTTGAGCAAGCATTTATTGAAGGTAAACTCAATCAAGATGTGATCTTAGCAGGTGCAACTATAGATTTTGGACATTTCATTGCGTCTTTGTCGGATCAAATCAATCAGCCAGGGCTGCAATGGTCAGATTTGACGCGCTGGACAGGAGATCATACCTCTTGGGCGGGTGATATTGGGTCGTCGATCGAGACGTATCGCGCCACTCCAGAAAAGTTCAAAGGCTTAGGAGATGCACTCGATCGGTTTGCTTCCGATTCGGATTATAGTGCCGATGTTGCCGCTTGGGTGGTCGGCACAATGCTCAATGGAAATTCCAAAATGCGTCTATCTGAGGCGATTCACAAATATCACGCTCAGCCTTATTCAGAGCATGTGAGAACATTCATTCAGCGCAGATTTAATGGCATCCTAGATGGTCAGAGAATTACGAATCCTGCCAAGATTGAAGCTGAAATTCGCAGTGCTACGTTTGCGTATTTAGAATTGTCTCAGAATGCAAGTTTTCTCAAGAAATTGATGAAATCGTTTACACAAAAACTACGATCGACAAATTTAGAACGCGATTTACTCAGCGCAGATTTGCTACAAGGTTCGCTGCACTTTATGGCTCACCTCATTCGCAACGCTGATCTAGCACCTTTGAAGTTCAAACCTTATCAGCAACCTCAAGTTCCTTGGCTCGGAGTGGTGAACTATGAAGTGACGATCGACAATCCGAAGTAGGTTACTCTCTAACCCCACTAGCCCCAACTGTAGAGGTGCTAGAGGTGCGTTCATACAGGTTCCATCCGACCGCGACACTCTGTCATTAAATCCAGGCTCGTTCATATTGCACGGGATAGACTTTTTCCTGACCTAGTTCTTTTGCTGCTTGAAGTGCCCAATAGGGATTCCGCAAGAATTCCCGCCCTATCAAGACAACATCTGCTTGACCTGCACGGATAATATAATCTGCTAGTTCAGCAGAGGTGATCAATCCCACTGCACCCGTTTGAATTTTGGCTTCTCGACGAATTCGTTCAGCAAAGGGCACTTGGTAGCCCGGAGATAGAGGGATTTTCACGCCAGGGATCGTTCCACCCGAAGAACAGTCAATCACATCAACGCCAAGAGATTTGATCTTATCGCTCAGAGAAATGCTTTGTTCAATGTCCCATCCTTGCTCTGCCCAATCGGTTGCTGAGATGCGAACCCAGAGCGAATCGCGTTCTGGTACAATCTCCCGCACTGCTCGAACGACCTCTTGGAGAAATCGAGTGCGATTTTCAAAGCTGCCACCATACTCATCTTGTCGTTGATTCACCAAAGGCGAGAGAAATTGATGCAGTAAATACCCATGTGCTGCGTGAATTTCAATGACTCGAAATCCAGCTTCTACTGATCGACGCGCGGCTTGAGCAAATGCCTCAGTCGTTTGCTGAATTTCTTCGACAGTCAAGGCTTCTGGTGTTGGATGCTTGGGACTAAATGCAACGGCACTACTCGATACAATCGGTCGCCATCCTCCCTGAGACTCGTCGATCGCATGTCCCCCTTCACTTGGTTTTGCAGTACTTGCTTTTCTGCCTGCATGGGCGAGTTGAATGCCTGCAACCGCACCACAGTTATGAATACTCGTGACAATTTTTGCTAAAGCTTCAATCTGATCATCTGACCAAATTCCTAAATCTTCAGGGCTAATGCGTCCCTGGGGTTCGATCGCGGCTGCTTCAGTAAACACTAATCCTGCTCCACCAACAGCACGACTTGTTAAATGAACCCAGTGCCAATCATTGGCATATCCATCAATGCTGGAGTATTGGCACATGGGGGAGACGACAATGCGATTGCGGAGAGTGACATCTCGAAGGGTAAGTGGTTCAAACAAATGCGACATTGAGATATTCCTAACGATCAACGCTGATCAAATCTTAGAAAATTTCCACGATCGTAGTGATCTAAGATTCTCAAAGTTCCCGAAAATGGGGAATTTAGGGGGCGGAGTTCTGCCCCTTTACAAATTGATTGGCTATGAGTTCTGTCTTTTCTTCAGGTATTGCCGAATTGAACTGACTACGCTTCTCAAGATTTCTTCTGGAGATGTCGAATTGCTTGACCGACTCGTAATTTTTAGTTATGCGATCGACATCTCCCAACGCTGCACCTCGCAGCAGAACGCTCGATGGTCAGACATTGAGTGCAAACCGACTTAAGGAGCCGGATTGGGATATTGCGTGTAAACTTCCTCAATGTCTTTGAGAATGTCTGGAGTTAGATCAACCTTGATGCTATCGATATTTTCTCGAAGTTGGTCTAGGGTTGTTGCACCGATAATAGTACTGCTCACAAACCAACGACTCCGAACAAATGCTAACGCTAATGCTGTCGGACTAAGATTGTGACGTTTTGCAACCTCAGCATAAGCCGCAACCGCTTCCTTGACTCTAGGTTTAAGATAACGCTGTCCAAACTGCTCAAATAGGGTAATTCGAGTCGTTCCAGGATCGCCTTGTAAATACTTTCCAGACAAAAATCCAAATGCTAAAGGACTATAAGCTAGTAAACCCACATTCTCGCGGTACGAAGCTTCTGCCAATGCAGAATCAAAGACCCGATTCAATAAGTTGTAAGCATTTTGAATCGACACCACTTTCGGTAATCCTAATTGTTGAGCAAGAGAGCTAAACGTTGTAATGCCCCAAGGGGTTTCATTGCTCAGTCCCAAGTAGCGAATTTTTCCAGCCTTGATCAGATCTGCGAATACTTCCAACTGTTCAGCAATGGGAACTGTCTCCCGCTCTTGCTTGGGATCAAAAATGGTTTGTCCAAATTGTGGCACATAGCGATCGGGCCAATGAATTTGGTACAGATCGACATAATCAGTTTGGAGCCGCTTGAGGCTATCGTCGATCGCTTGTTGTACACTATTGCGATCGACTTTGTTCACCCCCTCACGTACCCATTTGAACCGTCGTCCTGCACCAATCACTTTCGTGGCGACAATCACTTTGTCTCTTTGCTGGTATTTTAGCCACTCACCAATGTAAGTTTCGGTCACGCCATGGGTTTCAGCACGTGGCGGAACAGGATACATTTCTGCGGCATCAATAAAATTAATGCCCCGATCGAGAGCGTAATCAAGTTGTTGATGGGCTTCTTCGATTGTATTTTGCTGCCCAAAGGTCATCGTACCTAGGCAAATTTCAGAAACTTTGAGGTTACTTTCACCAAGGGAATTGTATTGCATAAATTCTAGTTGTGACTTGAAGGAATAATCAAATAAAGCTTGATCGGTTTGACCAAATTAACGGAATTTGCTCAGCAAAAACTAACATTTGGCGATTTTATGAAATACTACGGTGAATTGGTCGATTCACCGTAGTATTATAGCGAAGAAATCACACAAAGATGGCATCTGCTCAAAAATAGACCTGATACCAAATTGAAGAATGTTTGCGACAAATGCCTTGCGAATGGAATTCGCGGCTACACAAACGAAGTCCGCGCAGCATTTAGCAACGCTAAAGAGCGAAGGTCTCCACAGGTTTTATATCTTCAGAGTTAAGCTGATAATGCTCTCTCTTACTATGCACGTGACATAGCACAAGTCTTTTCAAGCATTCATATCTATGTATATCTATGATCGACGCTCTAATCTGAGTTAGTTCGGTAATTGGCTATAATCCTAATTAGTTATAAAATTACCCTATTGATTGCTGAATTACCCTATGCCAAAAACTAAACCATCAAAAGCAGATCCAGCGATTCTTGCTGCTGTTGCCGACTATTTCAAAGTCTTGTCAGAGATGAGTCGGCTTCAGATTCTGACTTGTCTGCGATCGGGCGCGATGAATGTGATGGAAATCTCCGAAGCAACAGGTTTAGGGCAGGCGAATTTATCAAAGCATCTCAAAGTGCTCTATCAAGCCGGAATCTTATCGCGGGAGGCGAAAGGTACAAGTGCCTACTACGAAATCGCTGATCCAATGATTTTTGAGTTTTGCGAGCTAGCGTGCGATCGCATCAGTGAACGAGTCCAACAGCAAGCAGCAAGCTTAAAGAGTTTACGGAATAAAACCTCTATTTTTTAATCTGCAATTCACTGCTTGCAACAGCCTTCCATTCCTGAATAATCAAAGGTGAAACTGAGAGACGAACCGACTCGTCTTGAAGCGTTGGGATTGAAAGTTTGAGTGGGATTTCTGCCTGCATCTGAGGGAATACAGCCTGTAAATCGTATTGACCAACATTCGGTTCGGGATGAGTTTTATCGGTAAAAATTGCTTGATCATTTGCGTGAGCAGTCAAATTTGCGCCCAAAGAATTTGTGAGCATCAAAGGCTGAGAGTGATCAATGTTGGCAATTCCCGGAAACCCCACAAGCCTGAGATCAAAACTGGTTTGACCATTGGGATAACTGCGTTGAAATGCGATCGCTTGCCAGCGATTTCCATGCTGGTCTTGCAGCAATTGTCGAGATTGGATCACACTTTGTCCCGGTGCTTCTTCTAACTGCCGAATCTCTGCCCTTGCAGGTGAACTCATCAATACTCCTAATCCTAGTGAGATCACCATTACCCAGGTACTCAGCAATGACCAGAAAAAGAATTCTCGGATGGGGGATTTCATTCAGGCTCTCCTAAAAACTCTGGCAAGAAAGCGTCCTGGTTAGAGGACGCTCGTTGATGAAGGAAGATCAGACTAACTCTGGATGGTCGGGGCTATCAGTGCTAGCGGTTGAGCTGCACCTGATGCTAAATCAAGCGGAAAATTGTGAGCATTGCGCTCGTGCATCACTTCAATCCCAACATTTGCTCGATTGAGCAAATCTGCCCAAGTCTCGATCGTTCGCCCTTGACTATCGAGAATCGAACTATTGAAGTTAAACCCATTGAGATTAAACGCCATGGTGCTAATTCCTAGAGCAGCAAACCAAATTCCCATCACTGGAAAAGCAGCAAGCACGAAGTGTAGCCAGCGAGAATTGTTGAAGCTCGCATACTGGAAGATCAATCGCCCAAAGTACCCGTGTGCAGCGATGATATTGTAGGTTTCTTCTTCTTGCCCAAACTTATAGCCATAGTTCTGAGATTCCGTTTCTGCTGTTTCGCGAATCAAAGAAGATGTCACCAATGAACCATGCATTGCGCTAAATAATGCACCTCCAAAGACCCCGATCACCCCTAGCATGTGAAACGGGTGCATAAGAATGTTATGTTCAGCTGTGAACACAATCATAAAGTTGAACGTTCCTGAAATGCCGAGCATCAAACCATCAGAAAAGCTTCCTTGTCCGATCGGGTAAATCAGGAGTACAGAAGTTGCTGCTGCGACTGGAGCAGAGAATGCAACTGGAATCCAAGGACGCATTCCTAGGCGATAGCTCAATTCCCATTGCCGCCCCATGTAGGCGAAAATCGCAATCAGGAAGTGAAAGACAATCAATTCATAAGGACCACCATTGTAGAGCCATTCATCCAATGAAGCGGCTTCCCAAATGGGATAAAAATGTAAGCCAATTGCCGCAGAAGTTGGCACAACGGTCGCTGTAATAATGTTATTTCCGTAGAGCAATGACCCAGAAACGGGTTCTCGAATGCCATCAATATCTACCGGAGGAGCCGCAATCATCGCAAGAATAAATACGATCGCGGCGGTCAGCGCAGTCGGAATCAACAACACCCCAAACCAACCAATATAAAGCCGATTCTCGGTACTCGTAATCCAATCACAGAAGCGATCCCAGAGGGGGACACGATCACGTCTTTGCAATAGCGTTGTCATGAGTTGATAAATCCGTATGGATGAGTAAAATACAAAGTAGTCTGAATAATCAGCTATCTAACTTAATAGCTAGATAGTTATAAAATGTCAAGCCCATTTCTTGATTTTTTCGAGAGTATAGTCATGCTCGAAGAAACATCGTATCTGGGGTGGGCTGTATTCCAGCACTCACAGCATAAGATGAAGAATGAAACTACGATCGAGGAAGAGTGAACGCGATGAAAGTAGATGAGCTACTCAAACGATATAACACTGGAGAACGCAACTTTCAGCGCATTGCTTTACAAGATGCTGAGCTAACCAATGCGAACTTGAGCCGAGCCGATTTTAGTCATGCAGATCTACGTCAGACGCGACTCGGCAAAATTAACTTTCATCAAGCTTGTCTGCGCGAAGCAAACTTAAGTGAAGCAATTCTTTGGGGAACTGATTTAAGTGAAGCAGATTTATATCGAGTCAGTTTACGTGAGGCTGATCTCACGGGAGCCAAGTTAGTCCACGCTCGATTAGATGAAGCCAATTTAGTGAAAGCGAGTTTATGCGGTGCAAATCTCACTCATGCCAAGCTCTCACACGCATTGTTAATTGAAGCGGATCTTCGTCCTAGTTCTGACCAACGAACGGATCTCGGATTTGCAGTGTTGAGTGGTGCAGATTTGAGCTATGCCGATTTGGGGGCTGTGGTACTTCATCATGCGGATCTAGATGGTGCGAAGCTATGTCGAGCAAATTTGAGTCGCAGATTGCTCTGGGGAGATTTGATTACGGACTTGAGTGCATCAAGTTTGCGCGGGGCTGATTTAAGTTATGCGAACTTGAGCGGCGCAAACCTATGCAATGCGAATTTGCAAGGTGCAGATCTGACGGGAACCGATTTGACCGATGCAGATTTGCAAGGCGCAATTATGCCCGATGGAAGCGTGCATGATTAGAGCCTTTCTAGCTCGTTTGATGATTTAACGCTTTGTATTAAGTTTTGAAACAGTTTTGTAGTTAGTCAGTTTAATAACCATAGAGTGATTAAAGCAACTCACTACCCCTGCTATGGCTAGAAATACTCTTTTGCAATCCACTTCTTTGACAAACTCTCTGCCCCCTGTAGACTCACGGCAGAGAGCAAAACAATTTGTCCAGAACCTACAAGATGAAATTTGTGCTGCACTAGAGCAACTAGATGGAGAAGCAAAATTTCAAGAAGACCATTGGGAACGCACCGAAGGCGGCGAGGGAAGGACTCGCGTGATTCGCGATGGGCGAGTGTTTGAACAAGGTGGCGTGAACTTTTCTGAGGTTTGGGGTGAAAGTTTGCCCCCCTCTATTCTGGCACAGCGTCCAGAGGCTGCTGGACAGCCTTTCTTCGCCACTGGAATCTCAATGGTACTGCATCCTCGCAACCCTTATGTTCCGACTGTTCACCTCAACTATCGCTACTTTGAAGCAGGTTCGATTTGGTGGTTTGGCGGCGGTGCAGATTTAACACCGTACTATCCTTTCGCAGAAGATGCCATTCACTTCCATCAAACCCTAAAAAATGCCTGCGATGCCCATCATCCGGCTTACTATCCTGCCTTCAAATGGTGGTGTGACGAGTATTTTTACTTGCGTCATCGTCAAGAGCAGCGAGGTATTGGCGGCATCTTCTTCGATTACCAGGATGGTAATGGATCGCTTTATGTTGGATCACAATCAGAGTCACTCGCTGCACAATATAGTCAGCAAGTTGGTTCTGTTCCTCGGACTTGGGAAGAACTTTTTGCCTTCGTTCAAAGCTGTGGGAATGCGTTTCTTCCTGCTTACTTACCGATCGCGCAAAAACGCCAATCAATGAACTATGGCGATCGCGAACGCAATTTCCAACTTTACCGCCGAGGACGCTATGCCGAATTTAATTTGGTCTACGATCGTGGCACTGTATTCGGCTTGCAAACGAATGGACGGACTGAATCGATTCTCATGTCATTGCCACCCCTGGCTCGATGGGAATATGCCTACGAGTCGGAACCGGGTAGCCCAGAAGCTGAACTGACCGAAGTCTTTCTCAAGCCGCAAGATTGGGCAAATCAAGCACCAGAATCGACGCTGGCACAAAAGCGACTCCAAGCCCAGCAACTTCGATTTAAGTTTGCTCATCAGCTTCGGGATGTTTATCATCAGTTTTTTGATGAGCTAGCACAAGCAGACTTACCAGACGGCGAAATTGCACATCTGAGCCAGGAACTTCTGCGATCGCGTCAAGAAGGACTGAAAAATCTGATTACTGTCGATGAACTCAATCGCTATAGCAATCTCTATCCAGAAGATGTCTAAGCGCTAAGCTTAATGCAAAAGATCATGGAGTGATGAGCATTCCATGATTCTGCTGCCATTCTTTACTGGCTAGTGATGCAGTGAATTAATGAGTTCTGAACGAGCTGTTCGCTATCCAGCGATCTCAGCACTGCTACAAGCTTCAGTAACGTCATAGGAATGGCTCTAATTGACTGATAGTGTGGTTGAGGAAGAACGTTATGTCATCTGAATCTTTATTGTCAAGGTCTAATCCGCCTTTGAATTGGGGAACCGTCGCATTTTTTGCCCTGATTCATGCCCTTGCACTGCTAGCACCTTGGTTCTTTTCATGGTCAGCTTTGGGGACAATGCTAGTGCTTCATTGGTTCTTTGGCAGCATTGGGATTTGTCTGGGGTATCATCGCTTGTTGAGCCATCGAAGTTTTCAAGTTCCGAAAGGGTTGGAATATGCGATCGCACTGATTGGTGCTTTAGCTTTACAAGGCGGACCAATTTTTTGGGTAGCTGGGCATCGCTTACATCATGCTCATACAGAAGATGAAGAGAAAGATCCTTACTCTGCTCGGCGAGGCTTCTGGTGGAGTCATATGCTGTGGATCTTCTATCCTCATGCTGAGTTTTTTGACTATGAGCAATATAAACGCTTTGCGCCAGATCTCGCGCGCGATCCATTCTATCGCTGGTTGAATCGTTACTTTGTTCTCCTACAGTTTCCGCTCGGACTCTTGCTCTATATGATTGGCGGTTGGTCGTTCGTGATTTATGGCATGTTTGTCAGAGCGGTGCTGCTCTGGCATAGTACTTGGTTTATTAATTCTGTGACGCATGTTTGGGGATATCGATCGTTTGATATTCCCGATGGCTCTCGAAATTTATGGTGGGCAGCAATTCTGACCTATGGTGAAGGGTGGCATAACAATCATCATGCTTATCCTCATGTAGCGAAAGCAGGATGGCGCTGGTGGGAAATCGATGTAACGTGGTGGGCAATTTGGCTGCTTAGACAGGTTGGGTTAGCTCAAAAAGTTATCCTACCCCCATAGCTGCGGGAAATTCTTCCTCACAGGCTCCTTCTGTCCCTCTTCTGTTCCTCTGGGAATGAAAAAATTGACGAAAATTAAATAGGTCTGCCGAGTCTGACTTTCGGGGGTGAGTTCTTACACGGATAGGGTTAGGCTATAGGTTCAGCCCATCGCGCCCTTTGATGCCTTGATTGATTGTCGATTTCAAGTCAGAATCAGTCAAAAAGATTAAGTAACCCGAAAGAATTGCCTTAACTAAAAACGCTATAACATCGGATGGATGTAAATCGGAAGTGTTAAGAAGTGTTTTGATTGCGGGGCGTATGACAACAGGTAGACGCTTTTCGTCGTGAGAACCCATACACTCAAACTTTACAAAAGCCGAAGAAAGCGACATAAGGGGACTAGGAGGTTTGCGATGGTACAACCGATAGACGTTCAGCAACTACAGCAGCGGTATGAAAGTGGCGATCGCGACTTTAGTAACGTCGATCTCGCAGAAGCAGATTTATCAGGGGTGAATCTCAGCAATGCCGTGTTCGCAGGTGCTAACTTAGAAGGCGCGAGCCTAAGAAATGCGACCTTGATCAATACTGACTTCAGCAGCACCGACCTGAGTGGGGCAGACCTAGCGGGAGCCGATTTGACAGGGGCAAATCTCAGCAATGCCATGCTAGGAGGCACGATTTTAGAAGGCGCATTGCTCGATCGTGCGGATTTGAGCAATGCCGATCTCGAAGTAGCAAATCTCATTCAAGCGACTTTAACCCAGGCAGATCTCAATCAAGCCATACTGAGTGGTGCAAACTTAGAGGCTGCGGATTTGAGTGAAGCAGACCTCGCCAATGCTGAACTAGAGCAAGCAAATCTAACCGATGCGGCTCTAGAGAATGCTAACCTGAGCGGCGCAGACCTCAAAGACACGACGCTCAAGGGCACGATGCTAGAAGGCGATGATCCTAGCCTCGCAACCTGAATGCAATTGTGATTTCAATGTGCTCTCTCGAGCAGTTCTCGAAATGAGAATTCTTGAGGTAAGCCCTTGAGAGAAAGAGTGGCTTACCTCGGAGGATAAGTGATGCTTAGAAGCCCCTCGCAGCGCTTTTCGCCGAAACCGCACGAAGATCATAGCGATCGAGGTTCATCACCTTGTTCCACGCTGCCACGAAGTCCTGCACAAATTTCGGTTGCGAGTCCTCCGCGCCATAGACTTCTGCAAGCGCGCGAAGCTGAGAATTTGACCCAAAGATAAGGTCAACGCGGGTCGCAGTCCATTTGGGTTCACCCGTTTTGCGATCGCTCCCCTCGAACTCATACTCATCTTCAGAAGTCGCCTTCCATGTCGTGCCTAAGTCGAGCAGGTTGACGAAGAAGTCATTAGTCAACGTCTCGGGTCGATGGGTGAAGACACCCTGTTTGGCTCCTCCAAAGTTCGCCCCCAAGACGCGCAAGCCGCCCAAGAGAGCCGTCATCTGAGGGGCTGATAGAGACAACAATTGTGCTCGATCGACCAGCAACTCTTCGGGCGATTCGCTGTGGTTGCCGCTAGAGTAGTTGCGAAACCCGTCTGCTGTTGGCTCGAGCACAGCGAAGGACTCGACATCTGTTTTCTCTTGCACCGCATCCGTGCGTCCCGGCTGGAAGGGAACCGTTACGTCGTGACCCGCATTTTTTGCAGCTTGTTCAATGCCTGCACATCCGCCCAGAACGATCAAGTCAGCAAGCGAAACCCGCTTGCCGCCAGACTGCGAGGTGTTGAACTCCCGTTGGATCGCTTCTAACGTTTGGATTACTGTTGCCAATTGGGCGGGTTCATTGACTTCCCAATCCTTCTGCGGCGCGAGGCGAATGCGCCCTCCGTTCGCTCCACCCCGCATATCAGAGCAGCGAAACGTTGATGCTGATGCCCAAGCCGTTGAAACCAGTTGGGAAACAGATAGTCCCGAAGCCAGAATCTTGCCTTTGAGAGTGGCAATGTCCGACTCATTGATCAATTCATGGTCAACTGTGGGGATAGGATCTTGCCACAAGAATTCTTCCTCAGGAACTTCTGAACCGAGATAACGCGATCGTGGTCCCATGTCGCGGTGTGTCAACTTGAACCATGCTTTGGCGAACGCATCTGCAAACTCATTCGGGTTCTCATAGTAACGCCGTGAAATCGGCTCATAGGTAGGATCCATCCTCATTGCCATGTCGGCTGTGGTCATCATGGGAGCATGCCGTTTTGATGGATCATGTGCATCCGGCACTGTATTTGCACCAGCACCATTCTTAGGCACCCATTGATGCGCGCCAGCAGGACTCTTTGTCAATTCCCACTCATAGTTAAATAGGTTCTCGAAGTAGTTGTTATCCCACTGAGTCGGATGAGTAGTCCATGCACCTTCGATCCCACTGGTGATTGCATCGACACCGATACCTGTGTTGAAGGTGCTCTTCCAGCCCAGTCCCTGATCGATGATAGTCGCACCTCCAGGTTCAGCACCAACATGCGATGGATCGCCCGCACCGTGACATTTGCCAAAGGTATGTCCGCCCGCCACCAGCGCGACTGTCTCTGCATCATTCATCGCCATCCGACCAAAGGTCTCGCGAATATCGCGCCCTGAACCCACTGGATCAGGCTCGCCGTCTGGTCCTTCCGGGTTCACATAGATCAGACCCATCTGAACAGCGGCAAGGGGATTCAGCAGAACTCGATCGTCTTGGTAACGCTCATTGCCGAGCCAAGCTTTCTCAGACCCCCAGTAGATGTCTTCCTCGGGCTGCCAGATATCCACGCGCCCGCCAGCAAAGCCCAACGTCTTGAAGCCCATCGACTCCAGAGCGCAGTTGCCCGCAAAGACCATGAGATCAGCCCACGAGATTTTCTTGCCATATTTCTGCTTAATCGGCCAAAGCAACATGCGTGCCTTATCGAGGTTGGCATTGTCTGGCCAACTATTGAGCGGCTCAAAGCGCTGACTACCCGAGCCTGCGCCACCCCGACCATCGCCAATCCGATACGTACCTGCGCTGTGCCAAGCCATTCGGATGAAGAGCGGTCCATAATGACCGTAATCGGCTGGCCACCAGTCCTGAGAGGTCGTCATCAGCTCGTAGATATCTGCTCTAAGGGCAGCTAAATCAAGGCTCTTGAACTCCTCCGCGTAGTTGAATTCCTCACCCATAGGATTTGCCTGGGGGGGATGCTGATGGAGGATGTTCAGATTCAAATAATTCGGCCACCACTCTCGGTTTGTCGGTACATGACGAGGTTGAAGTTTCTGACCTCCGCCCATAAATGGACATCCACTTTCGCTGCTCATAGTGGTTTCCTCCTGAGGTGTGTGAATAGATTTTTTTGATGAATTGCCAGTGTTGTAGACAAATAGCACAGATGTAATTACTGGGATAATAGATGAGAAATATAATTGGAGAAGAATATAATTAACGTCATGATTCGAGACGATAGATAGTAATTTGAAGCCATTGTTTACATGAATAGCTAAAGAGCTAGCCTACCTGTGCTTTAGTTGCGCGCAGATACTACTCCGTTAAGTAGCGTGAAGACTTTCTACAATAGGAATAGAACTAAAGCGCGAGCAGAACATGACCTTCAAAGATGCAAAGAAGTTTGAAGATGGGACGATTCGGTATTAAGTTTCTAATGCTTCCATCTCAGCTTTTGGCGTTGCTGAATGATGGCATGAATTCTGCCCTCATCCCCTAACCCCTTCTCCCAATTTGGGAGAAGGGGAACTAGAATTCTGGCTCCCTCTCCCAATTTGGGAGAGGGTTGGGGTGAGGGCTGCAACCGATTCAAACGAAGAAAACATACTGTGATTCAGCAACGCCCAACTTTTTTGCTGCAACTCTTGGCTTGGGCACATCAAAGCTGGACGATCGAGCAAACTTATCAGCACCTAAAGGAAGAACTAGGACTGGATCACTTTGTAGGGCGATCTTGGAGAGGGTTGAATCATCTAGTTCTGTGCTTCATGGCATATTGCTTTGGGTCAAGACGCAGGGATTTACGCAAGAGGGCTATTTTTCTCCGCCTTAACACGCGCAGCATAGGCAGCGATGCGATCGACTAGCCCCGGCGCGATGAGTTTTACCCACGGAATTGCTTTGCCTTTCAAGGTCATCAAATGCTCTCGTTTCCGTCTTTCCATTGCACCCACAATTTGCCGCACACATTCCTCTACAGACATTGTGCCTTGTTCTTCATCGCGAGGACTCTGCCCTAGTAGTTGCCCCTTCCCATCGAAAGCACGTTCTCGAATGTCAGTTGCAACAAATCCCGGAGATACTACTAATACATCGACACCACTCCCTTGCAGTTCAATTCGGAGTGTATCGAAAAAACCTTGCATTGCATGTTTACTCGCCACATATCCTGTGCGAGTCGGAACTCCCGTTTTACCGCAAAGAGAAGAGATCGCAACTAAAAGTCCTTGACTGTGTTTGAGATGAGGTAAAGCAGAATGCGTACAATACACAGCTCCTAGATAGTTCACTCGCATAATCTGATCAAAAGTTGTCAGATCCGTGACTTCCTCAAACCGACAAATCATCGAGATGCCAGCATTGTTAATCAGACAATCAATCTGTCCAAATCTTGCGATCGCAGATTCAATCAGTTTTTGACAGGCTTCCGGTTGAGTCACATCGGTCGGGACTGCTATTGCTTGCCCTCCCTGTGCCATACACAACGCAACCGTTTCTTCTAAAGCGGCTGAATTCCGAGCAGCAAGCACCAAATTTGCGCCCTTTTGAGCGAGGGAGCGCGCTAGCTCTTTCCCAATTCCCGCCGATGCTCCGGTCAGAATGATCGTTTTGTTCTGGAAATTCACGGTTTATGCCCCAAGATTGTGCGATGGCGAGGATCACTCGCCACAGTTTTCACTTGCTCAAACCCAACAGATTCTAGAGCCGCTTCAACATTAAACGTGTAGTAATCATCTGACCAAGGCTCAGTACTTTTCATCAGCGTAAAGAGTACAGGCGGTAGATTCTGAATCACTGGAGACTGGGGATTGTTATCGACAATCGCCAGATGCCCGCCCGGACGCAGTAATCGCAGTGCTTCTTGAAAAATCGCGATCGTCGCATATCGCGGCAACTCATGCAGCACAAACTGGATCGTGATCAAATCCAATGAGCAATCGGGCAACTCGGTTACTTCAGCATTGGCATGAATCCATTGACTGATCTCGCGATCGCCATCCCGATACTGAGCGACTGCCAGCATATAAGGGGATAAATCTAGCCCAACCGTGCGAACTTGCTGCTGCTGCCGATTCTGATAGAACCGATGTAGAGCTATAGTAGACAGTCCAATCGAGCAACCGATGTCGAGAATGTCTTGCACAGGCTGTTGAATATTTTGATCAAGTACCTGATGGAAGCTCCCCCGCAGTCGAGCTTGAGCTTCCTCCCACGTCAGCGGTTCATCCTTCCAGACTCGGAGTGCCATCGCATGAGTCGCAGGTTCTGCTTCAAACGCAGCTTGCCAGCATAGATTCCCGTGCTCGTAAGCATGAAATGGCACTTGGTAATAATCGGGATAGCTGACCTTCTGATTTGTAAGTTGAGCAGCAGATTGTTCAATTTCAGCCGCCGCAAATTCTTCAACTCGTTTCCGCCAGGGCACACCGTTTCGTTCAGCCGTTTTAATCAAGACTTGGCGCGCCTGCTGTTTCATCACCGCGTAAACAGGCTGAGTCTGAATCAACAAATTGACACAGCGCGAGAGAAAATCATCGCCAGCCCAGGCAGGCTTACTTTGGAGAGTCATGGTCTTCGAGGTCGTAACGTCCACTCTCAATTAAACCGCAAAGCGCGATGCTGCAATATTAAGCCTCACAAACGAGCTTCAGATCCGGAGTGTCTACGGTGACAAACCGTTTGCGGAGTTTATGAATTGCCGCGATCGCATGTTGATGTTTCGCCTGATCGCCTTGTACCGAAAACAACCAAGCGGCCTCTTTCAAATCCCGAATCGCTCCAGTTTTATCACTCACTTTACTGCGAGCTAGCCCTCGATGAAAGTAAGCCACAGCATTCATTGCATCAATACAAATCATGGCAGTAAAATCATCGATCGCACCGAGCGTATTCTCAAATTTCATCCGTGCCAAGCCTCTTTGAAAATAGGCATTCAGACAAGCCGGATCGACTTGAATGGCATAGCTAAAATCATCGATCGCGTTATTTTTCTCACCCATCTGTGCCCAAATGACACCCCGATTACAGTAAGCAATGCAGTTGCCCGAATGACTAATCACAGCCCGATTCAAATCTGCGATCGCTTCTGCGTAATTCCCCAATTCAAACTTAATCAGCGCCCGATTGTTATAAGCAATGTAATGGTTTGAATCGAGTTCAACGACTTTAGAATAGTCTTCGATCGCACCTTGAAAATCGCCCATCTCATACCGGGTGATCGCTCGATTCAAATGCGACGTTACATCTTTTGCATCGAGCATCGGCTTGTTAAAGCGATCGACTAATCCCTGAATCACCGTTTGATTTTCAGTCCGAATGCCAAATGCAACTTCAGGAAAGGCAACGCTAGCGGTCGGAATTGGTTGAATTCCAACCACGCCATAGCTGGAATCACAAACCAGGAAATTTTCATTCGTGCCTAAAATCTTAAAATGAAATTGCTCAGAATACTCGCGCTTGAGTTGGGTAAGCTGTTGCAGAATTTGCTTAATATAGCTTTTGGAGGTTGAAGGAGCTTCGCGATCGGAGATCAGTTTTGCTTGTTGCATCGCTTGCCGATCTCCTAAATGTCCCCAACCAATATCAAGCTGTCCTCCCCGATTGAGAAAGTCTTGAAAGCTTTGCATCAGTTCTGCATCTAGCGTTGCCTGGTCGGGGTAAGGGAATACCACAATCACACGAGACTGAGCCGAACTTAATGCTTCTTGTAGCACAGCGCGAGTATTTGAAAACGGATCAGATTGTGCCTGAGATAGGTTAAACATCAATTCATACTCAGATTTTGGCGTATTCACCAGGTCTGAAAGCTGAGCTTCAGTGACTTCTAAACGAGAAGTGAGATACTTCATCTGATTTTGCAATGCTTTTGCATCCAACATTTCAGGCAAACGACCCATCCATTCAGCAAGCTGTTTCTGTTGGCGATCGAGACTGCGGGTATGCTGCTGAACGCTTTCAAATTGCTCTTGCAAATGGCTCAAATGCCCATTGAGCATGGTTTCCATTTCGGTATGCATATCTTTGAGATTTGCACTTTCTTCTAACCGCGCTTCGAGTTGAGCGACGGTATTCTGCAACTGCTCAAGATTGATATTGCTCCCAGGCGAAGCCGGATGTCCGGTTGTCATCCAAGACGATAAAGTTTCCATCTGCTTTCGCATAATGGTATTTACTGATCGCATCGGAACGACTGTTTGCTCTAAAGCTTGATGTTGATGGCGGATTTTTTCAATTTCTGCCATCAGCTTTGCCATATCTCGCCGAGATACCAAATCTCCGACAATTTTGACGAGTCCATCTACTTCTTGCTTTAAAGCAGTCGCATCAAAAGGCGAGGGCAAGCTATTCAACCGCCGATGAATTTGATGAATTTCATCTTGCATCAGCCGCGGAATTACTTGCTTCTGACTGGTCGAAACCTCGCTGAGTTTCGACGCTAATTGCTCCACTTCGGTGCGTAATTCGGCAATCTCACTTTCGGCACTTTCGACGCGATTTGTGGTCACTAACCGATTCAAATACTGCGAAACGGTTGCCATCGATTCTGCTAACTGAGAGTACTTCGTCTTCAGGTACTCTAATTCTTTTTCAAGCTGTTCATGATCCCGACTTTCGATCGCGCTCAATCGGCTGGAGACATTGTGCTGTAATTGAGCGATCGCGTTATCGTGCCTCTGCTGAATTGTTTTGCGAACGCTGGCAAGATCAACAAAGGTGGGCAGTGTTCGCACTTGCTGATCTAAAGCTTTGATATCATCGGAGAAGCGCTGGTCAAGATGAGCAATGTTACGATTTGCCGCGTTTAGGGTTTCTTTATCAAGACGACGGCGATTTGCAACGTTCAAAAGTAACAGAAAAGACACGGGAGCAGCAGTGAACGCTAATTGTTGAGATGCGATCGATGCGATCGCTCCAACTCCTGAGCCAACTAACGTTAAGGATTCAGCTAGGTTCAACCATTTTCCGTTCTTCATTGTTTTCGCCCCTGAACAAATCACTGAGTAATTAAAAGCACATCTTGATATTGTTCTCTACAGTCGCATCTTCGACGAATCAGGAAATTGATTACAAAATTCTTATGGCACTTAAGGCTCTAATTTTTGACGTGGACGGAACGCTGGCTGACACCGAACGGGATGGACATCGCATTGCGTTCAATCGTGCCTTCGCGGATTTTGGCTTGGATTGGAATTGGTCGATCGACCTGTATCACGATCTCCTCGAAGTTGCAGGAGGCAAAGAGCGCATTCAGCATTATGTGAAAACGTATGATGTGCCATCTCCTGAAGCGGATCTCAAAGCGTTTGCGGCACAGCTTCATGCTGCGAAGACTGGGCATTATCAAACGCTGGTCAAAGAAGGGCTGATTCCATTACGTCCCGGTGTCCAGCGCTTGATTCAAGAGGCAAAAGACGCAGGCGTGAGATTAGCGATCGCGACAACGAGCCAATTTGAGAATGTGATTGCCCTGCTTGAAACGACGCTTGCGCCCGATAGCCCGAATTGGTTTGAAGTGATTGCAGCAGGGGACATTGTACCTCAGAAAAAGCCCGCACCTGATATTTATCTGTATGCGTTGGAGCAATTGAATTTAGAGCCTGAAGACTGTATTGCGATCGAAGATTCCTATCCAGGCTTACAAGCGGCTCTGCAAGCCAATCTCAAAACGGTGATCACAATGAACGATTACACCCGCCAACACGATTTTTCTGGGGCTGCACTCGTCGTTGATCAATTGGGAGAACCGGATCAGCCTTGTTCTCTCATTTCTGGAAGCGTGGACAAGTTCTCCTACTTATCTCTAAAGACTCTCCAAGCGATTTAGCACTCCAACGGATTGAAGCAGTGGGAGTGCTAAATCGCTGGTTGCTTTTACCAGTTTCGCCAGCCGCCGATCGCGGGTTTTTCTGACCGCTCACTGATTAACTTCTGATACTCTTGCGAACTCGCCCAGCGATCGATTTCCCGTGCTCGCAAAACTGGAACCGGATGCGATAGTTGCGCCGTCTGCAACTGCTTCAACATCTCTCCAATCTCCGTCTTGCTCACCTCGTCGTAAGCCCGCGCTTGAGCGATAAAGGCATCGAGATTCAACTGATTCGCCAACTTGGGCGATCCTCCCGTCAGCTTCATCATCACCGACATCGTAATTCTCGGATCTTGAGTCGCAAGCAAGGCTGCACGATCGCAAGTAAACTCCGCACAGCGCACCCAATTCATAATCTGCGCTTGCAATCCTTGGGTCAAAACGCCTCCCATCGGCAACTGACCTGCCGCCAAAATCAGCAGATTTGCCAACGTCAAATAAACGCTGTGATCGCACTTCAGATGCCCTAATTCATGCGCGATCACGGCTTGAATCTCTTCAAGTGTGAGCAGATCAATCAGTGATGTGTGCATCACAATAAACGGTTGCTTCCCTCTCATCGCGAAGGTATAAGCATTCGGTACAGGATGTTGACGCACATAAAGCTGCGGCACGTCTAAATCTAAAACTTTACAAGCTTCAACCAAAAGCTGGTGCAACTCAGGGAGTTGCTGCTCGCTCACCAAAATGCTGGAGGCAATATTTTCAAGATAAAAAAATTGTTCCGCCACATTCCCCAACAGAGCGCGAATTGCCAGATCCAATCCGGGCAACTGTTTCAACGCTTGGGTCGCCTCTAAATCTAGAGGGTGACGGAACTGATCAGCTTTTAGCCCAATCAGGGCTGACTTTGAGAATGACATGTTCAGGCGTACAGAATCTCTCAAAGCCAGTATAACGAAAACGCCTGAACTTAGAGGGTGACTTTCATGGGAGCGCTGACAACAGAAGTATCGAGCGCACGCTGGATTTTTGCACCCAGTCCTCGCAGTTTCGCCTCAATGTTGTCATACCCACGATCGAGGTGATTCAACCCTTTTACAGTCGTCATGCCATTCGCTGCCAAGCCCGCAATTACTAAGGCGGCAGAAGCTCTCAGATCTGTACCTTGGACAGGCGCACCAGACAGTTGAGGCACACCGCGCACGATCGCAATATTGCCTTTTAAGCGAATATCTGCGCCCATGCGATTCAGTTCTGCCACATGCTGAAGCCGATTCTCAAACAGCGTCTCTGTAATCATGCTGTCTCCCTCGGCTAAGGTCAGCAATGACATAAACGGAGCTTGCAGATCTGTAGGAAATCCAGGGAAAGGCAAGGTTTCAATATCCGTACCCCGGAAAGTTTTGGCAGGCAGCACTCGAACACAATCGGGAGCATCAATTGCCACATGAATTCCGATTTCGCTGAGTTTCGCGATCGCTGCACTCAAATGATCCGGAACAACAGGAGATAAGCTAATTTCCGATCGCGTAATTGCACCCGCCATCAAAAACGTTCCCGCTTCAATCCGATCCGGGACAACCGAATAATCAATTTCGTGCAATTTGGGAACGCCGTTGATCACAATCCGGTTAGTTCCTGCACCTTGAATCTTTGCACCCATCGCATTACAGAAATTCGCCAAATCGACGACTTCCGGCTCTTGAGCGGCATTTTCAATAATTGTTTCGCCTTCTGCTAAGGTTGCTGCCATCATGATATTCTCGGTTGCACCCACGCTTGGGAAATCGAGATAAATCCGTGCGCCTGTCAAGCGTTTGCGATTTCCACGCACGTACGCATTGACAACCCCATGTTCGATGATGACTTCTGCACCTAGGGCTTGTAAGCCTTTTACGTGCAAATCAACGGGACGATCGCCGATCGAGCATCCACCCGGCAACGGCACTTGAGCAACGCCTAAACGCGCCAGCAAGGGACCAATGACAAAGAAGCTTGCCCGGAGTTTGCTAACGATCTCGTAAGGCGCTTTGGATTGGTTAATATCAGAGGCATCCAAATCAAGAATGCCAGCTTCTTGATCGTGGATTACTTTAACGCCCAAGGCTGACAAAATCTCGCCAATGCGAGTGATATCAAGCAGCGAAGGGACATTTCGTAGCCGACAAGTTCCTGAGCAAAGAATCGACCCAGCCATGAGGACAAGGGCGGAATTTTTAGCCCCGCTGATCTTGACGTGTCCACTCAGGGGTTGTTGTCCCCAAATGTGTAGTACAGAGTGACTTTCTTCAGGTGAAGAATCTTGAGACAAATTGGGCGCGAGAGTAATGGGTCTGTCCTCCTGGGTCGGCATGTTGAAATTTACGCTAAGATTTGGGACTTCAAAGTTGGTTTAGATTCTACCGGAAAGCAGGAAATTGTCCAGCATCACTCTGCACTGCCCGGCATTCCACGTCGCCCGTTTTGCGTAAACTCAGAAAAAATCAATTTCTAAAAAGATTGACAATTTCAATGCAATCCACGATACTTGGAGATCGCGACCGATAAATGCGGGACTGGCGGAATTGGTAGACGCGCTAGATTCAGGTTCTAGTGTTCGCAAGGACTTCCGGGTTCAAGTCCCGGGTTCCGCATCTAAGATAAGTGGGCTGTTCTCTTCGGAGGCAGCCCATTTTTGATATCATCCCAAGAATTTAATCTCCGGCAAATTACGGGAAATTGATCAATATATACTTATCAATTCACTGGAGTCTATGGATGAAATTTAATCGATCGAGCAGTCTATAACTGTCCCGAAATCGGTTGACAGGTATTACTTCCCAGCGTCGGTTGGATGGGAATCGGCTCGTCTCGTTGCAAGATCTGATTATCTGTCCCTAAAGCCCGGACATCACAGATACCCGTCGCTCCAGATCCGACCAGCAGTAGCATTCCATTCGTGCCTGTATCTCGGAGAACCTTACCGTTATCAAAGACAACCTCGACGGCTGCAACATCGGGAGAAAAAATTTCACCATAGAACACCGTATGGCGCTCTTTAACGTTGGGATGAGTCCGTCCGACGTGGTATCGAATCAGTTTTTGCTGTTTTCCAGCGGTGGGTTTGTCAGGATTCTGATTGAAGGAACTGCCTGTCGATTTTAGGCTCCATTCCATGCCATTGCGTTTGACAACTCGATAACTGAGGGCAGGCTGAACTGAAGCTTCTTTTTGCAACGATTTGGCTTCACTCGGACAATTTCCACGCGACAAAGCTACAATGCCTTTTTCCCATTTTCGCACCGTCAAGACCTGAAAATCCTTTGCTTCAGCTTTGGATGAGCCAGGACAACTAAATGGGCGACGTAGCATTTCTTCAGGCGTTGCAGCCACGATCGAGACTGTGTATCCAACGGTTCCAAGACAAATCAGACCCACTATGCCCATCAGCCAGCGACGATTCATGTTCTTCGGTTCCTTGCGGTGACAAAAAGTTGATGAATTTCCTTTCGATAGTTTGCACTGTTTCTAAATGTTCAGACTCCCCCTACAGCGGGGTTTTTCAGCATGGTTACACTGTAGCTGCTAAAAGTTGATTTGCACGATCAATATTTTCTCGAATCGATTTTGCTGAAGTATGAAGTGCTGTTAACTCAGACTCTGTGAGATTGAGTTCGATGATTTTCTCGATGCCACCGCATCCTAATCGGCAAGGAACCCCAATGAAGACCTCGTTCAGTCCATATTCTCCTTGAAGGTACGCGGCGATCGGTAACAGGCGAGATTTGTTGTACAAAATTGCTTCAACCATCGCACAAGCTGAAGATGCAGGTGCGTAGAATGCGCTTCCGGTCTGCATTAATTCAACAATCTCTGCACCGCCGTTGCGGGTGCGTTTGATGAGTTTGTCGATCGTGGTTTCGGGTAAAAGTTCTGTAATTGGAATTCCATTGACAGTCGAATATCGAGGCAATGGAACCATGAGATCGCCATGCCCGCCTAGGACGGTGGCATTAATGTCTGACACTGAGACATTCAGTTCCATTGCGATAAAGGTTTGAAACCGAGCGGAATCGAGAACGCCTGCCATGCCCATGACTTGTTGAGGCGGCAGATCGCTCACTGCCCAAGCGAGATGCGTCATGACATCGAGTGGATTCGTAACGACGATAATCACCGCATGAGGAGAATGTGCGATCGCTTGTTTCACTACATCGCGCACGATTTTGGCATTGGTTAAAAGCAAATCGTCTCGGCTCATACCGGGCTTGCGCGGCAGTCCGGCTGTAATCACAATGACATCGGAATTTGCTGTGTCGAGATAGTCGTTGGTTCCAAAAATGTGGCGATCGTGCCGTTCTACCCCACGCGCTTCCATCAAATCGAGCGCTAATCCCTGCGGACGACCCCGAACTACATCAAGTAGGACAACATCTGCTAAATTTTTCTCTGCAACTCGCTGAGCTAATGCACTCCCAACATTGCCTGAGCCAACGATCGAAACGCGGAATTGGGAGCAGGTTGGAAAAGAAGAAGACATGAAAATTGCCGCCAGTGCTTCTTGATTTCATCTTAGCGCTGTCGATCAAGAAACTAGCGGCACAATTGGAATCCTTTAAGAATCGCGCCTATTTGAAGGATTCAAGCTGGTCTTGACGCAGCCAAATATTAGGAGTGGGAACTTTGCCAAATTTGACGAAAGCATAATCGCCCTTCAAATCGACGACTTCACCCTGGGTTTCAAAGATATAGCTAGGGAAGCGCGGATCGCTGGCTTTTGCTTCGACGCTGTTTTCTAATTTCTCACGCACAACGCGCACCATCTCGCCTTTCTTAATTGGCATACCTTACCTCAGTGTTTTCTAACTGATCATTATGTTGCAAAAGCTGAATTGATTATGATGCAAGTTTGTAAGGATTTCCATAGAGAACCTTCGTATTCATCAAGTCGTTTTTTGTATAGAGCCGTCTCCCGCTTTAGGTAGACGAATTCTTACCGAGAAAATTTTTAGTTTTACGGGAGGTCATTCGCGCGATCTGAGGTCATGCATGAGTTCATCGAACAAGCTAGAGCCAGTCGAATCTTCTCCAGAATCTTCTCTTGAGTCACACCCGAAACGATTGCCAGTTCGTGCGATCGCGCTATTGCTAAGTTTGATCTTTTTTGGCTTTCTGGGGTATCAGGCTGAGCTTGTCTTACCGATGCGACCGCCGAATCTCGGCAGTACTTACACTCCAGTGACTCAAGCGCCGCCCAGTAGTCTCGGTTCCTACGATGTCTTGGGTCACGTGGTCAGCGCATCCGATGCGGAACAACTGCTGCAAACTGAAGCTGGAAAAGAACAACTCTCCCCAGAACAAGGTGCAGTCGAGATTAATCAAGACTTGCTCACACTCGGACGAGATACCTTTTATCGCGAAACCTTTGGCAATGAGCGCTTTCTGACCGATGTAGTAGGAGCGTTAGATGGACCAATTAATTTAGCAAGTATTACAAAAGCGATCGTCAAACTCGCAGGACAACCCACCACGAATTTACAAGTTGCAGTTGATCGAGATGTCACTCTCGGTGGGCGAGAATTCAAAGCAGGAACCTTGTTGAATACGGGGTTAGATATTCCGGCTCGATCGCTTTTACCGCTCGGAATGCGGACTGAATTATCTCAAGGTAAAGTCCGAGTTGGAATTACTTGTGCGTTTTGTCATGCAGCAGTCGATCGTCAAACAGGCAAAATTCTAGAAGGTGCGCCTAACAACGATTTGGATACAGGGCTAATTCTGGCATCTGCATCAAATTCAGCAGCAATGTTCCGACATACAGGTGTCAATCCGACTCAATTGCAATTCGGCGATCGACGTTACATTGATGCCCAAGGCAACGAAGCTCAGCTACCCGATGCGAAAGCAGTAGAAGATGCGGTAGATGCAGATTTTCTCAGTTGGGCACCCGGTAACTTCGACTCAACGGGAACCATGACGAATAACCCTTCTCAAAATCCTTCGTCTTATACATTTGAGGCTTATCCTTACGGTTGGAGCGGACATTCAGCGATCGGCTGGTTTCACGGACTCACAACGCTCAATAGCAATGTCCATGCAACCAATTCTGATACGACGACTGGAGCAGATGGAAGTCAGGCATCACTTGGGATTGATAAAGAGACCTATCTCGGCATTCTGCTGCAAAATGCTTCAAATCCGAAATTTCGTCTGCCCAATGGTGCGAATCCGGCTGAATTTTTCGATCAAATTGATCCAACTCCCGGCGAACCTGCAATCAATGAAGTGATTCGGATGCCTGGTTATCCGAAAGGCTCACCATTTATGTTAGATGGCTTAATGGCAAGTTCTCCAGGGTTGCCTGTAGGTCAACAACTGAATGCGATGTCTGCTTGGCAAAATACCTTAGCTCCACCTCCCTACTCTGAAGCTCAAAATTTACAGCAGTTGCAGCAAGGCGCAAAAATCTTCGATCGAGCAGGCTGTGCAGAATGTCACAGTGGGCGCACGTTTACGAATCACCACGTCATTTCGCAGCAAGAAGTCAAAACTCAGCCTTCGCGCGCGCCTGCTTTGAAAGTCTTTGCCAAAAGCTTCGTTGCACCTAAAACGTATCCCAATGGGGAATCCGTTCCCCTGCCTGAGAATCCATCTATTTTGCCTGTTCCAACGGATATTACGCCAACGTCTGATCAACAAAGAGCGTTTGCGCTGAATGATCCATCTGGAGCATACAAAGTTCCTAGCTTGATTGGCTTAGCAGTCACTGCTCCTTATCTGCATGATGGTGGAGTCGCAGCGAGTTCAGAAGCATTGCAGCCTGACGTGACCGGAGCTTATCAAATTACTCAAGCTGATCAAATTGGGATGGCAGGAACATTGATGCAGCATGTTTTGCCTGATCCAGCGGCAAGCTTGCGGATGTTAGTCGATCGCAATTTACGCAAACCGATGATTGAGGCAAATCGGGCAAATGCTGATTTAGTGCGATCGAACATAGATGGTAGTGGACATGAGTATTGGATTGATCAAGCTACGGGATTCACCCCAGAGGAGCAGACTGCTGCGATTGAGTTCATGCTTTCGTTAGATGATGATCCCCAAGTCCTTCTTAACTGATGAGAATTCGATGCACCTCAAGTCAATTGGTTTAGTCCTAATCTTTCATTAGCAAGAGGAACGGTCTATTTTCGCTCGTTACAGTAAGCCTGCAAGAGTGGTTGAAACGCATCCACCGTGTCCTCGCTCTGTTTTATTCCGGGGGCGGGTGAATGCAAGGAACGATACGTTTCAAAAATCCTCTGAAATTCATCCTAATCCCGTTTCTCCTAACATTATGACTCCCAATCAAGTTACTCAAAGGAAGATTCGCTATGCTGTTGTCGGCTTGGGTTGGTTTGCTCAAGCTTCCGCACTTCCCGCTTTTGCTCATGCTGAAAATTCTGAACTCGTAGCTTTGGTCTCAGACGACCCGAAAAAACGAGAAGAAATAGCTAAACAGTACGGTGTCGAGCATACCTATGCTTATAACCAGTATGAAGACTGCTTAAACAGTGGTGAAGTAGATGCGGTCTACATCGCATTGCCCAATCATCTGCACTGTGAGTATACGGTGCGTGCTGCAAATGCAGGCATCCACGTCCTTTGTGAGAAGCCGATGGCAGTGACAGAAGACGAGTGTCAACAAATGATTGATGCGTGCGATCGCAATCAAGTCAAGCTGATGATTGCTTACCGTCTGCATCTCGAAGAAGCGAATATGCAGGCAGTCGAAATTCTCAGGTCTGGGAAAATTGGCGAACCACGCATCTTTAACTCTGTGTTTACTCAGCAAGTAGATGCGGGAAATATTCGCGTTCAGAAAGCAGTTGGTGGCGGCACGCTAGATGATATTGGCATCTACTGTATCAATGCGGCTCGCTATCTCTTTCAGGCAGATCCGATCGAGGTTTTTGCAACAGCAGCTAGTAAAGACGAACCTCGTTTTCGAGATGTTGCAGAGATGTCGAGTGCAATTTTGCGTTTCCCAGACGATCAACTCGCTTCGTTTACGGTCAGCTTTGGTGCAGCAAAAACTTCGAGTTATCAAGTGGTCGGGACAAAAGGCGATTTGCGAGTTGACCCAGGTTATTCAGGGCAAGGTGAGATCAAGCATATTTTGATGATCGACGACAAGACTCAAACTCAAACGTTTGAAGGTCACGATCAGCTTGCAGCTGAGTTTGTTTACTTCTCAGATTGCATCTTACAGAACAAAGAGCCAGAACCTTCAGGTCAAGAAGGGTTGATTGATATTCGGATCATTCAAGCGCTCTATGATTCGATTCAATCCGGTCGCTTTGTTCAGCTTCCCACGATGCAGCGAGAGCAACGCCCTGGGCTACATCAATCAATTCAGCGCCCGCCGCTTGAGAAGCAACCTGAATTGGTCAATGCGGCTGATCCGTCGGGTCAATCTTAATTGCACAGGTTCGGAGTAGGGGGATAAGGAGCAATCTGAGTTTGGGTTCTCCTCATCTCCCCAGAAGATTGACTAGAATTGCTTTTCTCAACCACTCAGCGAATCTGTCTAATTTGCCGAGTTTCCTCTAGAATGCCTTCTACATCTTCTTCACTCAATCGCCGTACATAGTTGACTTTGATCTCTTCGAGTAAATCAGTTGCTAGAGACTGAAGCTCTTGCAGCGATCGCTGATCTTGCAACTCTGTTGCTAGATTTTGACCAAAACTTTTCACGAGTTGACTGATCAATTCACCACCTTTTTTATCTTCTAGTGCCAGCACGATCGCATCATAAACCCCGCTTGTCACCTCTGCCACGAGTCTCTCATTGATCTGACGCGGTAGATCCCCTACTAATGGCATTGCTTTCAAGCCTTGATAAGCAGGCGACTGGCTGAGAATCATATCAATATTATGTCTCAGCACTGCTTCTAGCTCAGGCTTGATCTTTGGCAAAACATTGTAGACGGTCGTTTTGACTAAATGCGTCGCAAGCTCTTGAACCTCATCGCGCTGATTGAGATCAATGTAAGGACGATTCACAGATTGAATCAGCCAGCGTGAAATCTCACCGCGCGCGATCGCATCTTGGAAGCGATCGATAACCTGTATGACAACGACTTCTGCCATATCTTCAGAAATGTTCGCGACAAAGCCTTGACTTGCTTGAGTCCGCACCCGCGCAAGGTTAACCATCCCGGACTGATCCAACCGAACCACAGTCGGGATCACCCGTAACCATCTGAGAAAAGGCAACAGCAAAAAGATGTCATACCATCGCCATAGCATTGCATCTAACCAAGACAAACTTTGATAGCGACGGCTGAGATAGAACGTTCGAGCAATGAATTCTAAAGCAAAAATTCCAACAAATGGTGCATCAACGAGCCAAAACCAATCAACAAATTCGCCATTCTCTCCAATGGGTCGATAGTAGTTCACAGCGATTAAAGGACGAATCTCTTGATTGAAAAACTTCTGTTCTGTGGCTACGCCTCGCTGTGCTAGATTTTCCTTGCTCCAAAAGGTTGCAAACGCTTGCTTTGCCGATTCTCCTCGACGCTGACCAAACACATGCTCTCGCATACGATTCTTGATTCGTTCAAGCGTGCCGCTTTTATTCGCAACGGCAAAAGGATTCGTGCTCACAAGTTCTGAACTGCGATCGCGCAAATCTTGCAATCGAGTCTGTACCTGCACACTTTCTAATCCAAACTGTTGAAGTTCTTGCTCTAAAGTGTCTACCGTACTTAGATAGGCTTCCGTATCGCGATGCGGCTCGATTCCCTTTATCGGATCGTAGAGGCGGGTGACGGCTGGAAAGTTGCGAAACCAGAAATCCCGCCAAGGAATATACGCAAAGTCAAAGGCAACAAGTCCCAAATTTACAAGTGCCAACCCTGCCATCGCTCTCTCAAACCAGAGATTTCGACGAGGTGGGAAACGAGAAGGAGACGATCGCATAAAATTCCAACCAGCATTCACCTTCTGAATTTTAAGCTCGATCGCTTCACAATGATAAAGACAGCAACATTTCCGTAAAAATACTCCCGCTGCTATTTCAACTTGGCTGATATTAGGTTTTAGCGTTGTGGAGACTTCAGCACGTTGAATCCCTTGAAAATCTTGAATAAAGGTAGAGCAACCTGACCTAAACGGCTCTGAGTAGAGATAATCTGTTTCGGTTTCTGTACATACTTTAGGGGACTTCCCCATAAGAAGCCAGTGTTATTACGGATAATTTATTAGTTCTTCACAGGCGGATTTGAAAAATACGGACGTATCTGACCACGTTTTCAGATAGTTCCGGCATTATTCATCACTCTGAAGAATGAAATATAGAGTGAAAATGGCTCAAATCCTCGAAAATTCGTTTTTTCTTTTCGATCGGCTTAAATCAGTACGGGTATTCGTATTTTCACGGAGATGCGACAGTCTTTACAGACTTGAATATAAAGCTTCAATGAAGTTTTATATTGTTTACGGATCGCAACGCTGCTTATCGAATATTTAAACCTCCTGAATTTTAGCCGAAAGGCTTATCCTAGAAAAGGACTGTTGACGCGCGCTTTTTTCATATGACTGAACACTCTCCAATTCACGTTATCGGCGGTGGCTTAGCAGGCACAGAAGCTGCATGGCAAATTGCTCAAGCAGGCGTTCCGGTTGTGCTGCACGAAATGCGCCCGATGCGCCAAAGTCCGGCTCATCATTCTGAGCATTTGGCAGAATTGGTGTGCAGCAATTCGTTTGGAGCGCAGGCAACCGATCGCGCTTCGGGACTCTTACACGAAGAATTACGGAGATTGGGGTCGATCGTCATTCAGAAAGCCGATGCTCATCAAGTTCCGGCAGGTGGAGCGTTAGCGGTCGATCGCGGAATTTTTAGCCAAGATCTGACTGAAACACTCTCGGCTCATCCGCTGATCGAATTGCGGCGTGAGGAAATTACGGAGATTCCCAAAGATGGAATCGTGGTGCTGACGACTGGACCTTTAACAACCGATGCACTGGCTGAAGATTTGCGCCAATTTACAGGCATGGCGTACATGAGTTTCTTCGATGCAGCTAGTCCGATTGTGGTTGGCGAATCGATCGATTTTGAAACGGCATTTTTGGCATCGCGCTACGATCGCGGCGAAGCTGCTTATCTAAACTGTCCGATGAGTAAAGAGCAATATCTGCATTTTTGGCAGGAACTTTGTCAGGCAGAACAGGCAGAATTGAAAGATTTTGAGCGCGAAACGGCGAAGTTTTTTGAGGCATGTTTACCGATCGAGGAAATGGCGCGTCGAGGTGAAGATACGATGCGCTACGGCCCATTGAAACCTGTGGGATTGTTCGATGCGCGATTAGGTGACTTTCGAGATCCCGAAAATCGAGAAAAACGCCCGTATGCAGTGGTGCAACTGCGACAAGAAGATAAAGCGGGGCAACTCTGGAACATGGTCGGGTTTCAGACCAATCTGAAATGGGGCGAACAAAAGCGAGTATTTAAACTAATTCCTGGCTTAGAGAATGCAGAATTCGTTCGCATGGGTGTGATGCACCGCAATACGTTTATCAATTCGCCAGAATTGTTGTTGCCAACGTTGCAGTTTAAATCGCGATCGACGTTACTAGCAGCCGGACAACTCAGTGGAACCGAAGGCTATACTGCCGCTTGTGCAGGCGGTTGGCTCGCTGGAACCAATGCTGCTCGAATTGCGTTAGGGCTTTCTCCTCTAGCCTTGCCCGTGACAACCATGATGGGAGCGTTGTTTGATTTTATTAGTTCTGCTTCTCCCAAGCATTTCCAACCGATGCCGCCCAATTTTGGCATCTTACCGGAGCTTCCCAAGAAGATTCGCAACAAGCAAGAGCGATACGGGCAATATCGCGATCGCGCTTTTGCTGATCTCGATCAGTGGAGCGGAGTTGTGAACAACGTCAGCGCGATCGCAAGCTGATTGCTTTTGTCACACCTCGATCGTGCTAGACGGTAACAGGATATTCGTCATCGATCGAGGTGTGAAAGAAGAAGCGACATCCGCCATTTGTAAAAGGCGCATGACTGGATCCGGGTTGAGAGCGAATGTAATCGCCCGCTCCGTAGACTTCATTGCCAATCACCAGATCGCCTTCCATCATAAAGATTTCTTCGGTCGCGGCATGGCGATGCCAAGGATAGCAAACCCCCGGTTCTGCCTTCAAAAAGCCAACGAGTTCGCGCGTTGCTTCATCTCGATGCACGATCGCAATCATCACACCTGGAGTAGGATGAGGTTGCCAGTCTAATTCCTGAGCACGAATTGCGAGATGAGGCGCAGAAGGCGTAGATTGTGGAACAGGGATAGTCTCTAATGGTGGAGAGTCTAGACCAAGGCGATCGAATAAGCGATCTTTCAGCTTGTCTGACATTGGTAAGACTGGAGTACTATAAGGCAGTGCAGTAGCAGCAGATTCGTAACTTAACAGTTCTTCTGCTAAATCAGGACATTCGGCAATCTGCTGCTCGACCCACGCTCTTTCCTGCTCACCTAGTAGATCTAAAACGTAGAGGGGAGCTAGTTCACAAAAGCAGTAGTTTTCGGTGTCCATGTTCTCGATCGCCTTTCGTCGTCCATTTACGCTTACAAGTATTCGCTTGAACCCAGAGCAGACTTTAACTTGCTTAATCCTAACCGAATTCTCGTTTTTACAGTTCCCAATGCTAATCCAGTGTGAGCCGCAATTTCACCTTGGGATAATCCCTGGTAGTAAGCAAGCTCAAGAACAAGTCGTTGCTCTTTCGGTAAGGTTTGCAAGGCGATCATGACTTGGCTACGTCGCTCTTTTATTGATGCCTCCTCAAATAGATCTACGCAATCTGCCTTCGGTTGGATCTCTACGGCTTCGATTGATACGACTGCGGTGGAGTTCGATCGTTTCAGTTTGCGAAGTCGATCGAGAATGCGGCTGCGTGCAAGCGTAAATAGCCAAGTATCAGCTTTTCCTTTTTGGACATCATAGCGCTCCGCGATGCGCCACACTTGCGCGAACACATCTAGCACCGCTTCTTCACTTTCTTCGGCTGAGCGCAAGCTTTTGAACGCTAGCCCATAAATGATTCGGGCATAGCGATCGTAAAGTAGGGACAAGGCGGTTTGATCGCGCTGAGCAATCTGGGTCAGCAACGCCACATCATCTACCGCAGAAGAAGGTTTCATCCCAATTTTCTTATCGGAATTATATTTGGCAAGTATACTGATCTTCTTGCTCAGCTAGAAGAAATCTTTTCAAGTCTCAATATTTCAGCCCCTCAGCTTTCGAGAACAATTTCGACGGTTCTACGTTTTCCGAAGCTAGCAATTCTGTTTGAAGCCGTTGTGCCAATCCTTTCCCACCTTGCTGCATGATGATGTTGTGGTTCCACTCCAGCAGGGGACGCGCAATGACTGCGAGAGCATTCATCCAGCGTTTTGTCGTGCGAACTGTCCAAGTGTAGTAGATTTCTGTGCCGCGATCGAGCGTTGTAAGTTCCCATAATCCGCGTCCTTCTACATCTCCGATCGCGATCGCTTCCATTACGATCGGAGCTTCGAGTCGAATCACACGAGTATTAAAGGTCAGTGTATAAGAGAGCGGTGTTTTCCAGACAAATCGCTGAACGGTTCCCACTCCATTTGAATCTCCTGCTTCGAGATCAACAACAGAGTCAACTGCATCCCACCAAAGATGCCAGGATTTAGTGTTGAGAATCTCTTCCCAAACCTGTTCGATGGGTGCAGCAATGAGCCAGCGAGTCACAAATTGATATTCTGCCATCGTGTTTTTGGAGTTAATGTTTCAAAGCGTGAGCAGTTTGTGTGAGATGACCATTTTCTATCCTTAAGCTTTCCACAGTGAATCGCGCTGTGTCTGGGTGTAAAATCACAGTTTCTAGAAGCTGCATCGCCTGTTTTACAAGCATTGCTTCGGATGTGTGATGCACGATCGTAAAAAACAAGCGATCGTTGAGCGTTGCGACTCCACAGACTCGTTCTTGCTCAAATCCTGACACGACGATCGGCCCATAAATCGCGCTCAAAAATAGATTGCCATACTGCTGAGGAATTGATAAGCGTCCTAGATTTGTCACCATCACATCAGATGCGTACTGTTTTCTAAACAAGTGATTCACAAATTCAGGGCTAGGATTAGCACAGATCAGGGCTGTGTGTTGCTGCACGAGTTGTTGTACAGATTGCTGTACATTCTTCGCTTGCTGCATCAAATCCAAATTCAGCGATCGTGCAAGTTGCCAGAATTGAGTTTGGTGAGTAATCGTGTACGCCGTCCGACCAGAAGAGATATACAATCCACACTCTGGCAGGTTAGCAAAATAGGGACGGAGATTAATTGGAGATAAACAATGAAGCAGTTGTTTAGAATCGCAATGCTGTGCAATCGTCAATAACCAGGCAGCACAAATTGCAGCATGAACAGTTGTTGCTTCCTGACGACAGTATTGGATCAATTGAGTTGTTATCTCCGGAGAGAACTGTCCTGCACTGACTTGGAGTGAAGAATTTTCACACAAGCTATCATTTTGCCTCGGCTTCATGCGCTGCCAGAACTGTTGCCAGTAAACCATTCCAGTTGCTAGAACTTTCTGAAAGTGAGAAATTGGTTGGTGATCAGGTAATAACGATTCTAAAGAAGGTGGAACAGAATGGTTGAGGACAGCTTGCTGGGGACACGCTAGTAGGGACAGAATTTCCTGAATCAGTTTTACCGTGGTCATTCCATCCGCGATCGCATGGTGACAGACAACGATCAGGTCGGAAATTTCTGGAGAATACAACCACACAATCCGAATCAGTGGCGCTTCTGCCCAATCAAAAGGCTCTGTCAGTTCTCTAGCTGCTTCTGTTTGCCAGTGTGTTTCTCCTGCTCTCGCTATCATTCGATAGGGAATCGCGTTCGAGTGTTCGATAAAATGGGGTGTAGTATTCTGCTCTAATGAAATTTTGACGCGCAGTAAGGGATGACGCTGCTGTAATTGCTCCAGCGCATAGGTGAGAGCAGCAGAATCAATGGTTCCTCGAACTTGAGCCGTTATAGCAAAATGGAATGGAATCACGCGATCGCGCAACCATAGCAGTTGTTCCAGTGCGCCTAACCGTCGGTAAGCAGATGGCATTATTGTTTCTCCTGGAGTTGAGCCAACATTGTAGATGGATTCCAGTAGGCTTTTAGGGTCTGAATCATGCCATCGGCGTTAATTTCAAATACATCAATGCCTTCAAAGTGAACCTCAGCCCCATTTTTACTAATACCGTGACCTCTCCACTTGACGGCTGCTGCTTGACCATTGATTGAAACAAACTCTTCGGTCAATTCAACAGATACGAACAGATCTACGATCGCTTGAAGAAATTGACGAACTTCGTCACGGCTTTTCAAAATCGGTGCTTCAGCGGGATCTTGATGAATGCAAGTTTCAGAAAAACAAGCCGCCATTGCCTCTGCTTTATGAGGAGAACGACTCGCTGCAAAATACTGCTGAACAATCGTCTGAACCATTTGAGGTGAAACTGTAGTGGAATTAGACATGAGGAATTGAGTAAATGTTGAATCTACTCTAATTACGCAGCATGAAGTGAGTTGGATCTGTTTGAATGACTTTAAATTTGCGATCGCCACATTGCTACTAGTTGGTACAGGTGCTTTTCTCAGCAATGTGGCCTTCATTGAACTTAATTTTTCTGTTTTACAGATCCGATTGTGATGCTCAGGCGTAATCACAATCAACCGAGTAATCCGAGGACAATTCAATATGCTAACGAATACAAGATTTCCAGCTTACGACTTATTTTCACCCGAAGCGCTTGCCAATCCCTACGAACTTTACAAGCAAATGCGGGAGAGCGATCCAGTCTACTATTCAGAATCGCTAGGCTACTGGATCTTAACTCGCTATCAAGATGTAGAAGCAGCTCTCAAAGATGAACGATTGAGTGCCGATCGTCGTTCTCTGTTCATTCATCAAATCGGCGATCTCGACATTCGCTTAATTCAGAATTTCTTGCAGTTGATCAGCAATATGATGATCGAGAAAGATCCGCCAGAGCATAGCCGTATGCGAAAACTCGCGAATCAAGGCTTTACTACTCGTGCTTTAGAAAGTTGGAGAAGCATCATTCAACAAACGACCGATCGTTTACTGGATCAAGTTCAAACCCAAGGTTACATGGATATTGTGGACGACCTTTCAGTACCTTTACCTGCACTGATTATTGCTGAAATCTTTGGTGTGCCAGAATGCGATCGCGCAAATTTGATCCAGTGGGCAGCCGATATCGGAACCTTATGGGGTGCTCCTAGTGGTCAAAATATCGAGAAATTGGCGCGAAAGGCGGATGCTGCTGCAATTCAATTTACCAATCTGATTCAACATTTAATTGAAGAACGTCGTCGCCAGCCAGGAACCGACCTCATCAGTTTGCTCACGATCGCTTATGAAGCTCAAGGATTAGACTTTGCAGAATTGCCTTCACTTTGTATCCTGATTCTCAATGCTGGACATCTCACCACGACTGATTTAATCCCCAATGGAGTAGCCGCTTTGCTCACCCATCCAGAGCAACTGCAAAAGCTCATTGCTCACCCAGAATTGATGCAGTCTGCTGTAGAAGAAATGATTCGCTATGATTCCCCGACACCGTTTGTATTTCGCATTGCAAAAGAGGAGATAGTCATTTCCGACACGACGATTCCAGCAGGAAGTGTTGTTGCTTTAGGATTGGGAGCAGCAAACCATGATCCAGCTAAATTTACTCATCCTGATCAGTTTGACATTGCCCGCACTCCTAACGAACATTTAGGATTTGGCCCCGGAGTTCACTACTGTCTTGGAGCCGTACTCGCCCGAATGGAGCTAGCAATTTGCTTTACAACATTGCTGAAACGAATGCCAAATCTACGATTTGATGTCGATCGACAAGCAATTCCTCGCCACACCAGCCTTGTTTTCAAAGGATTTGAATCCCTCCCCATTCTCTTCTAGTGCCATACTCCCCCATTCCCCTACTCCCCCATCTTCCCCAAGTTAGGCTACAAAAAATCCCAGGTACGCTCGAATGGTGTACCTGGGATACTTCAGTTTTCAATTCAACTAAACGACTTCAACTTCAACTTGAGGCTGAGGTTGCTGAGGCTGGAATTGGAACAATGAGTAAACTACATCTCGACGAATGTTGATCATCATTTCCAAGAACAGCTCATATCCTTCGCTCTTGTACTCGATCAACGGATCTTTCTGACCGTATCCTCGCAATCCGACCGACTCACGCAAGCCATCCATTGCTTGGAGGTGTTCACGCCAGAGGGTATCAATTCGATTCAGAATAAAGAACCGCTCTGCCTGACGCATCAATCCAGGCTGCACCGAATCTACTTCTGCCTCTTTCAAGTCATAAGCAATTCGTGCCTGCTCATGTAAGAATGCCTTCATTTCGCTCAAGGTCATGTCTGCCAAATCTTCTGGCTGCATGTCCTGAAGCAAGTAAACAAACTCTTGCACCTTGCTGACAAGCTTGTCTAGCTCCCATTCTTCCGGCGGTAGCTCTGGATTGATATAGGCTTCCACAATGTCATCCATTGTACGTTCAGCATATTCAATCACTTTCTCTTTCAGGTCTTGCCCTTCAAGAACCCGACGGCGTTCAGCGTAGATAGCACGACGCTGATTGTTCATCACTTCGTCATACTCAAAGACTTGCTTCCGAATGTCGTAGTAGTAAGTCTCGACTTTCTTCTGCGCGCCTTCAAGCGATCGCGTAAGCATCTTCGACTCGATCGGCATATCTTCTTCCACGCGGAAAGCATTCATCATGCCTGCAAC
>VFQU01000394.1_pt1 | contig 41199 bp, 35 predicted proteins | sample 3512311 | NCBI WGS metagenome assembly VFQU01 (sample SAMN10412377, study PRJNA504923) | tailings metagenome | isolation source: Relicate 3 Philex TSF3 active mining site | place: Philippines: Tuba, Benguet | collected 2017-08-29
CTGCAAGCTGTCCAAACGGCGACGCTCTTTTCGGTTTCAAAAGGGCCAGCGGGACTGTTGACAGAAGATTGGGCGGCCCTGCGGGCGAACCTTCCGGAAGCGCCAGCGATTCTCCCCGCGCCCATCGCCAGCCAGCCAGCGGCGCTTCTGCCGCAGGCTCAACTGGAACCCCTCGCCGAAGAACTGGGAGCGCTGGACGTGATGGCAGAAGGGCCTATGCCTTTGCCAGTCGATCTTTCGCGACGGTTGAAACCCAGTGCGCCCCCCCGGCACGGCGTGCTTCTTCCGTATGCAGCAAGTGGGTTCTCTCCGGGCGGCGTGCGGCGTGGCAACACGCCAGCCCGACTGGCCGTTTTGCCCACGCCTGAATCTGCCCCCTGGTGTTTCGGCGCCATTGCGGGCCCAGAGTGGCTTGCGCCATCCCATCCCCCGCGTCCGATGGACATTCAGCGCTCAACCAGGACGCCTGTACACGGTGATCGCCTCTTTCAGGCTGGCCTGCCATGGGCCAACAATCTTGAGCTGCTGACGCCTCCGGAAGATTCGCGACCGGCGGCGCCCCCTGCGCCATCAGCGGCGCCACCGGCTTCGCCCGCGATGAGTGTGAATGAGCCGGCAGTTTCGCTTCCGGTGCCGGAATTCAAGCAGTTCTCTGACCAGATTGGCCGTGTATTCGCCCGCCCGGCTGTGCGTTTGCCGCGGCCACCGCAACTCGAAGCACATGCGCACGGCGGCTTTACGAGCCATCACTTCCGCCAGCCGGCCACAACTGGTGGGCCCGCACTGTTACTGCAGCGTCCGGTAGGCAAATGTCAGCCCTACGGCGAGATGAGAAATCACCCGGCGGAATTTCTCCGGGCGGTGGAAATCCCGCTGCAGGATTCGCACTTTCAATTCGACGAGCCCATTTCTCCGCGTGCCCGCATTGCGAGTGTCCGCCGCTCCACGTTGGGGGTTGTCGCAAAGACTTACCGCAACAGCAAGTTGCAACGGCTCTCGATTCATCCTGATTCGGGGTCCCGGGAGCCCAAGGCTCATGACTGGAAGCCCTGGCCCAGCAAGCTGGTGGCACTGCCGAAGCTCAAATTGAAGCCGGTGCCAGTGAAGGCAGGGCATTCCTTGCTGGCCGGGCTGAGTCCCTTTACGGGTATTGGCCATCAGTTCGCCTGGGAATCGCTGAAGCGGCGCTGGCAGGATACTCCCAACGATCTGCGATGGGTAGCGTTGGCGGTGCCGCTGGTCATGGGGCTGCTTTGGTTTTCCGGGTCGAAGCCGGCCCAGGCCAGTTTGCGGGCTGCCGTCCCGGATGTGTCGGGGCTTACGCGCATCTCCTTCGGTGAGGACTCATTCAGCAGTCTCAAGCAGAATATACAGCGCCGGGCAGCCGTGGAACTGGTGGATGATTTCCGGCAGGGATTAGGGGAATGGGCCGGCAATGGCGACTGGTCGCGTGGCTGGAGCTACGATCCGGCCGGATTTATCCGCCCGCGGAAGCTGGCTCTCTACACGCCAACCCTTGCTCTCGAAGACTACCGGCTCGAATTCTTAGGGGCAATTGAGCGAAAGGCCCTATCGTGGGTCTTCCGCGCTGCCGATGTAAACAACTATTACGCGGCTCGTCTCGAGGTGACGCGCGGCGGGCCACTCCCCAAGGTGGAGTTGGTACGCTGGGCAGTCATCAACGGACGGTCTGGGCCCAAAAAGTCCATAGCGCTGCCGATGCAGACGCGAATGGACACGATTTACCGGGTCCGGGTGGATGTACGCGGCAACGATTTTGTGACAACCGTGCAGGGCCAGGTGGTGGATGTCTTCAGTGACGACCGGCTGCCCCGCGGCGGAGTGGGATTCTTCAGTGAGGCGGGCGAAGATGCCCGGCTGCGCTGGGTGGAGGTATCTCACCAGTACGACATGCTGGGACGGCTTTGTGCCTACCTGGTTCCCTATAACGATTCGAATTCCAACGTGAGGTCTGCGCCATGACATTTCGGCGAAAGGAAAATTCAGTTTCAAAAGGCCCCGCAACGGCAGTGCGGCAGAGTGAAGGTCACTCGGCGCTGGCCCGGGCGGTGGCGCTCCATCTGGAGGGCAAGCGGAAAGAAGCGCTGAAGGAGATTCACGACGCGCTCGACAGCGGCCAGCAGGATCCGGAGTTGTATTCCGCCCGCGGTCATCTGCATTTTGAACTGGAGCAGTTCGAAGAGGCAGCGCGCAGCTACCAGAAACTGCTGGACTTGAACTCGAAGCATCCTTCGGCACACTTCAATCTGGCGGTTTGCTCGGAAAAGCTGGGCCGGTGGCCAGAGGCAGCGGATCATTTTCAGCGTGCCCTCGAACAACCCGGCGCGAGCAGCCAGTGCCGCCTCGGCCTTGGTGTCGCCTACCTGCACACAGATCGCGCTCCCCAGGCGCTAGACCTTTTCGAAGAAGTCCTGAACGCGGAGCCTGACAACGAAACGGCCATATTTGGCAAAGCGGTTTCGCTGCAATTGCTCAACCGGCTGGATGAAGCCATGGGGCTGTATCAGCGCATGCTGGACAAGAACCCCTCGAGCGAAGAAGCGCTGGTTAACCTGATCACGATTGGCATTGCGCTCAAGGATGTCAATGTCATCCGCACGCATTCCGAAAAGCTGCTCGAAGTGCGGCCTTTTTCGCAACCGGCGCTCGAAGGCCTGGCGACCTGCGCCTTCACGACTGCTGATTATGAAGCGGCGGCGAAGTTCTGCCAGAAGCTGGTGGAATATACGCCGGACCATTTCGAACGGTGGTTCAACCTGGGCGTGGCCTTCCAGAAGCTGCAGCGGCTGGAGCAGGCGTTGCAAGCCTATCAGGAAGCCGTGCGCATTCGTCCGGATAGTGAACAGGCGCTCGTCAATCTGGGTATCGTACGCCAGCAGTTGGGTGACCTTAAGGGCGCTCGCGAAGCCTACGAACTGGTGCTGAAAAAGAACCCCACGCTGACGGAAGTCCGCTACAACCTTGCTGTGCTGCTGGAATCCACGGGTTCGCGCGAAGACGCTGAACAGATCCTGGAATCGTTGCTTAAGGACAACCCGGAGAGCGAGGAAATCTGGTTCCGCCTGGGCTTCCTGCGCCTGGAGCGGGGTGAGTTGCAAGGGGCGGTTTCGGCCTACGAGACCTGTCTTGAAAAGCGTCCTGACTGGGCGGAGGCACAACTGAACCTCGGTCTGGCCTACTGGCGTGCTGGTGACCGGGATGCAGCGTCGCTGGCCTTCTCGAACGTAAGGCAAACGGAGCCAAACTCCATGGATGCGCTGCGCGGTCTTGCCGCAATCGCGGTGGAAAAGGGCGATCAGCAACAGGCATTGGAACTGCAGGCCAAGTTGATCGACCTCGGCGAGCGCTCACCGGAACTGTTCTACAACACGGGTCTGCTGCTGCAAAAGGGTGGACAGGTGGAAGACGCCATCCGCCTCTATCGCGAAGCGCTGGCCGAGCGGCCAGCCTTTGCTGAAGCGTTGCTCAACCTCGGCCATGCGTTGAAGGCGCAAGGCCAGCAGGACGAGGCGCGCGTCTACTGGCGAAAAGCATTGGAAGCACGTCCGGAACTGGCCAAGGGTTATTTCGAAGCCTAGTTCCGCGGACTTTCAGTTCGGAGGGGAGAAGCCGCACCCGGAGGGGGTGCGGCTTTTCGTTTTCCCGGCAATCTGATAATTTGACGAGTCACATGACGAGCAAAGCCACTACAGTTGAGCAATATCTGAATGAGCTCCCGCCCGAGCGGCGGGCGGTGCTCGAAGCAGTGCGGGCCGAAATCCACAAGAATCTCGACCCGGATTATGAAGAGGGCATGCAATACGGCATGATTGGCTACTACATTCCCCATCGCATTCACCCGGCTGGATACCATTGCGACCCCCGCCAGCCGTTGCCCTATATGGGTCTGGCGGCGCAAAAGAATCACTTCTCGCTCTACATGACGCCCATCTACGCCAGTCCGGAACTGCTGGCCTGGTTTCAGGCCGAATGGGCCAAGACTGGCAAGAAGCTCGATATGGGCAAGGCGTGCGTGCGCTTCAAGAAACTGGAAGACCTGCCGTTGGCCGTCATCGGCAAGGCCGTCAAAAAGACCCCCGTCAAGAAAACACTGCCCCTGCTCACTACTCGTTAGCCTTGGCGGCAGCCTGGGCAAGGGCCGCTTCGAGCTGCTCACGCGTCAGGGGGGTGGATATGAAGAGTTCCTGGCGGGCGCCGTCGGAAAGTGCAATAGCCTTGAAGCCATTGGTGGTGGGCACAGTGATGCGCACACTCACCTTGCCTTTGGCGTCGCGAACCTGAGCAATCCGTCCGGGGACGATGCTACGGATCTCGAGGTTCTGTTCGAGGAGCCGCTCGAGCAGCCGTCGCACACCCGCGACAATAGAGTGTTCCACCTTCAGGCGATCCTGATTGGCGCGCAGCCGCATAAACTCAGGATTCCATGAAACAGGGCAGAGGCTCAAGATATCCTGAAGGGTACCTGACGTGAAGAAACTTTTAGCCCTCAACCGCGGCGAAATCGCCATACGGATCTTCCGTGCCGCCAACGAACTTGGCCTGCGCACTGTAGCCATCTACTCCAAGGAAGACCGTCTGAGTCTGCATCGCTTCAAGGCGGACGAAGCCTATCAGATTGGTGAAAACAAGGGCCCGGTGGAAGCCTACCTGGATGTGGAAGGTATTGTGGCGCTGGCGGCGGAAACCGGCGTGGACGCGATCCACCCCGGCTATGGGTTCCTTTCAGAAAATCCCGCGCTGGCGCGTGCCTGCCAGCGGGCGGGTATCACGTTTGTCGGGCCGCCGCCGGAAATCCTGGATGCCCTCGGCGACAAGACGGCCGCGCGCACGCTGGCCGAAAAAGCCCAGATTCCCGTGGTGCCGGGCACGCCCGAGGCGGTAACGAAGAAGCACGACGCGGCGGCGATTGCCCGCAAGATCGGCTTTCCGCTGATCATCAAGGCGGCCTTCGGCGGTGGTGGCCGCGGCATGCGGGTGGTGAACAGCGCCGAGGAATTCGGGGGCAAACTCGAAGAGGCCCGGCGGGAGGCCGGCGCCGCCTTTGGTAACGACGCCGTATTTCTTGAGCGCTTCATCCGGCGCGCCAAGCATATTGAGATACAGATCATCGCCGACACGCACGGCAACGTACTGCACCTGTACGAGCGCGATTGCAGTGTGCAGCGCCGCCATCAGAAAGTGGTGGAAGTGGCCCCGGCGGTGAATCTTCCCGCCCGCATACGCGAAGAGTTGTGCGCAGCGGCGGTGAAGCTGGCGCGCACAGCAGGCTACGTCAACGCCGGCACGGTGGAGTTTCTGGTGGACGTGGACCGCGAGGAGTGGTTCTTCATCGAGGTGAACCCCCGCGTGCAGGTGGAGCATACGGTGACCGAAATGGTGACCGGCATCGACATTGTCCGCACACAGATACAGGTGGCGCAGGGCCATTCCCTGCACAGCGATGTCATCGGCCTGCCGGCCCAGGAGGGCATTGCCGTCAACGGTTACGCTCTGCAGTGCCGTGTCACCACCGAGGACCCGGCGCAGAACTTCATTCCCGATTACGGCCGCATCCACACTTACCGTTCGCCGGCCGGCTTTGGCATTCGTCTCGACGGCGCGTCGGCTTACGGCGGCGCGGTGATCACGCCCTTTTATGACTCCTTGTTGGTGAAGACCACGGCCTGGGGTCGCGACTTTCCGCAGGCCTGCCAGCGCATGGACCGCGCACTACGCGAGTTCCGCATACGGGGCGTCAAGACCAACATTCCCTTCCTCGAGAACGTCATCCACAATGAGACATTCCAGCGCGGTGACGTGACCACGCGTTTCCTCGAAGAAACGCCGGCGCTGTTCCAGTTCAAGGCCCGCCGCGACCGTGCCACCAAGCTGCTCACCTTCCTGGGCGACACCATCGTCAACGGCAATCCGGAAGTAGCGGGCAAGCCGCGTCCGGCGAGCTTCCACAGCCCCCGTATTCCTGCTTTGGAAACGGGCGCCCCACCCAAGGGAACGCGTCAGATTCTGGATGAGCTGGGCGCGGAGAAATTCGCTGCCTGGACGCGCGATCAGAAGCGCCTGCTGCTGACCGACACGACCTTTCGCGATGCCCACCAGTCGCTGATGGCGACGCGCATGCGCACCTACGACATGATGGCCATCGCCAACTTCGTGGCCCATCGACTGAGCGGCCTCTACTCGCTCGAAATGTGGGGCGGCGCCACCTTCGATGTCTCGATGCGCTTTCTGCTGGAAGACCCCTGGCAGCGTTTGCGCCGGCTGCGCGAGGCCATTCCCAACATCTGCTTCCAGATGCTGTTGCGGGCCTCCAACGCCGTCGGCTACACGGCCTACCCGGACAATGTCGTCCGCGAGTTCATCTACGAATCGGCGGCGCAGGGCATTGATATCTTCCGTGTCTTCGATTCGCTCAACTACCTGCCCAACATGAAGGTGGCCATGGAGGCGGTGCGCAAGACCGGCCGGGTTTGCGAAGCGGCCATCTGCTACACGGGCGACATACTGGACCCCGCGCGCAGCAAATACACCCTCGACTACTACGTCAAGATGGCCAAAGAGTTGGAGCGCATGGGCGCCCACGTGCTGGCCATCAAGGATATGGCCGGTCTGGTGAAGCCCTATGCCGCAGAGGTGCTGGTGAAAGCGCTGCGCGAGGAAGTGGGCCTGCCCATACACTTCCACACTCACGATTCCAGCGGCATGAACGCAGCCTCGATTCTGAAGGCGGCCGACGCGAAGGTGGATGTGGCCGATGCCGCAGTGGCCTCCATGTCCGGTTCCACCAGCCAGCCCAATCTGAATAGCGTGGTGGCCGCACTGGCCCATACGCGCCGCGATACGGGGCTCAATGGCGAAGCCCTGCTGGCCTACAGTGAATACTGGGAAGCGGTACGGCATAACTACAGCGGTTTTGATTCCAGCCCGCGGCATGGCCTGGCGGATCTGTATTTGCATGAAATGCCCGGCGGGCAGTACACCAACCTGCGCGAGCAGGCCGAAGCCATGGGCCTCGGCGCGCGCTGGCCGGAAGTGGCCAAGATGTACGCCGATGTGAACGCTGCCTTTGGCGACATCGTGAAAGTGACGCCATCGAGCAAGGTGGTGGGCGACCTCGCCCTCTATCTGATGAGCCGCGGCATGAGCATCGAAGAGTTTCTCGATCTCAAACCCGACCACACCCTGACGCTGCCCAACTCGGTGATCGACATGTTTGAAGGCTCCCTGGGTCTGCCTGAAGGCGGTTGGCCGGCCAAAGCCGCACGCATTATTCTGCAGGGCCGCAAGGCGCGCAAAGGCAAGTTGCCCGCGGCCGACCTTGAGGCCACAAAAGCCTCGCTCGAGAAGAAGATTAGCGCCAAGCCTTCCCGTACCGACCTGATGAGCTACCTGATGTACCCGGAGGTGTTCACCAAGTTCGCCCGCGTTCGCGCCGCTTATGGCGACGTGGAAGTGCTGCCCTCACCGCAGTTCTTCTACGGCATGCGCAAGGGCGAGGAGATCACCTTCGACCTGGAGCCTGGCAAGACGCTTATCGTCAAGTACCTCACCACCAGTGAGCCCCACCCCGATGGCAGCCGCACGGTCTTCTTTGAACTCAACGGCCAGCCGCGTGAGGTGCAGGTGAAGGACAAGAGCCTGAAGGGCGCCCTTGCGGAACGGCAGAAGGCCGATTCCACCAACCCCAACCACATTGCCGCGCCCATCCCCGGGGCAGTCACCAGCGTGCACGTCAATGCGGGTCAGGCTGTCAAGAAAGGCGAGCGGTTGCTGGTGATGGAAGCCATGAAGATGCAGACCACCGTCAATGCGCCGGCCGATGGCATGGTGCAGGAGGTGCTGGTCAAAGTGGGTGAAACGGTGGAGCCGAAAGATCTGCTGGTCGTGCTCAGCTAGTCGCGCTTCCAGATCTGGAACAGGTTGGAATAATCGTCGGTCCAGACGCGCAATTCCTTGCGCACAGGCAGCGGCGCGCCGGCTGAGGTCACCAGCGGCAGGGTCTCCAGGTTGCTTTCCGGGCGGTAAACCAGTACCCAGTCGGAAGAGAAAACCTGGGCCTCGTCGATTTCCTCATTCTCGACGGCCAGCGTCTTGAGGTTCATGCTGGCCGCGATGCGCTCCACCACTGGGCCCAGGCGCAGATGCTTGTTCGAGATGTGCACGGCGAGAATGCCATTGGGCGCGGCGAGGTGCTTGAAATAAAGCTCGAAGGCCTCGCGCGTAAGCAGGTGCACAGGGATGGAGTCGCCGGAGAAGGCGTCCACAGCGAGCACGTCGAAATTCTGTGGCTTGTCCCGTTCGAGTGAGAGACGCCCGTCGCCCAGCACCACGTCGCAGGTGCCGCGGCAGGCTTTCAGATAGCGAAACTCGCTACGGGCAATATCGAGCACCAGCGGGTTGATCTCATAGATGCGGTAGTAATCGCCCTTGCGCGCATAGGAGCTCAAAGTGCCGGTGCCCAGGCCGATGAGGCCGACGCGGTGGCCCATATGCCAGCTATTGGCAATCGCCAGGCCGACACCCGAGTTGGGGCCGTAATAGGTGGTGGGCAGCAGGTAGCGGTCATCGCTGAGGAACTGCAGGCCGTGGTTGATGGTGCCGTGGATGAGGGTACGCGTCCAGGTTTCTTTGTCTTCGCCCGAGGTGGAATCCTGCACGCGCAGAGAGCCGTAGAAGTTGCGCACCATCACGCGGCTGTTGTCGGCGGTGGAACGGATCTGCATGACGGCCAGTACGATGGCGCATACCGCGGCGGCGGTCCAGAGGATGTCGGTGGACCAGTGGTCGCGGTAGAGATACATCAGGCCGGCAAAACCAAAGAGCCCCAGCGAAAGGTAGAGCTCGAAATAGCCCGGCAGTAGCATTGGCGCGGCGATGGAAATGAGAAAGCCGCCCAGCGCGCCGCCAATCGAGAGCATGAGAAAGAAGCTGGTGAGGTAGCGAGGATGCGGTTTACGACGGGCCAACTCGCCATGGCAGAAGGTGCAGAAGACGAGCAGCGTAACGGCGGCCGCGCCCAGCTGGTAGTGGAGCTTGGTGTCGGAATCGGAAATGTAGATGCCGTAGAGCAGGGCCCCGAGCATCAGGGGAGCCAGGAGGCGGAAGAAGAGGGGGCGGTAGATGCGGTCAGAATCGAATACCAGAATGAAGCTGAGCAGGTACATCGAAAGCGGCACCACCCAGAGGAAGGGTATGGAGGCGACGTTCTGCACCAGGTGGCTGGTGAAGGAAAGGAAGAGCATGGAAGGCAGCGCGGCGAGAACGATCCAGAGGAAGTAATCGCGGCGCGTGGGAGGCGTGGCGGTGGGGTCCACCGGGAGGTCGCGGGTGGGTTGGGCGTTGCGGGTCTGCCAGGCTGTGTAGATGCAAAAAAGGCCAAAGAGGGCAAAGCCGATGTGCCAGCTGTAGGCTTGCACGCGGGCTGGCAGGAAGGGCTCGATCGCGATGGGGTAAGCCAGCAGGGCCAGCAGGCTGGCGAGGTTGGAAAGTGCGAAAAGACGGTAGGGCGGAGCTTCATTGTGGCGCCGCGAATACCAGGCCTGCAGCAGGGGGCTGGTGGAGGCCAGCAGAAAATAGGGCAGCCCGATGGAGACGCCCAGCACGGCGAGAATCGGCAACACGGGTGCGGTGTCCCCCGCGGGCTTGAGCCATTCCGGGGGCAGGGCAGGGGTGAGCACCACCGCGAGGCCAATCAGCGCGCTGTGCAACTGGAACTGGCGCAGCGGGGTGAGCCGTTGAATCGTCCAGTGCGCGTAGGCGTAGCCGCCCAGCAGCAGCACCTGGAAGAAGAGCATGGAAGTATTCCAGACGACGGCTGAGCCGCCAAACCAGGGCAGAATCAGCTTGGCGATCAGGGGTTGCACCAGAAAGAGCAGGAAGGCGCTGAGGAAGACCGTCGCGGCGTAGATGGCCATTGAGGGCTATGGTAACGCTTGCTCGAGGTCCGCGAGAATGTCGCTGCTGTCCTCGATACCCACCGAGAGCCGCACCAGATTGTCGCCTATGCCCAAGCGGGCCCGCTGACGTGGGGGCAGATCGCGGTGCGAGGCAATGGCGGGGTAGAGCGCCATGGTGTGCACGTCGCCCAGGCTGGTGGCGGGAACCACCATCTTCAGGCGGTCAAAGAAGGCGAAGACGTCTTCGCGGGCCGCGCCGCGTAACGCGAAGCTCACCATGGCGCCGTGCTGGCCAGCGGGCAGCAGCCGGGCAATGGTTTCCTGGTCGGGATGATTCTCGAGCGCGGGGTAGTGCGCGGCCTCGACGGCGGGGTGTTGTTGGAGGAAGCGCGCCACGGTGAGGGCGTTCTGGTTTTGCCGCTCATAGCGCAGGGGGAAGGTCTTGATGCCGCGCATGGTGAGGTAGCACTCGAAGGGCCCGAGGATGGGCCCATAGATGCGAGACAGTGCGCGGATGGGTTCGTAATGCTCGGCGTCGGTGGTGACCAGGCCGCCGATGACGTCGCCGTGTCCGGAAAGGAACTTGGTGGCGCTGGAGAGGGAAATGTGAGCGCCCAATTCGATGGGACGCACGAGAGCGGGGGTGGCGAAGGTGTTGTCGACAATCAGACAGGCGCCGGCGGCGCGAGCCAGTTCCGCGATGCGGTCCAGGGGGCCAACGCGCAGCAGGGGGTTCGAGATGGTCTCCATCAGAATCACGCCGGGCTTTTCGGCGGCAATGGCTGCTTCGATGGCGGCCAGGTCGCAGATGTCCACAAAGGTAGTGGTGACGCCGAAGGGCTCAAAGACCTGCTGCAGCAGTTTCACGGTGGCGCCATAGAGGGCGTTGGCGGCCAGCACGTGTTTGCGGCGATCGGCCAGGCCAGCGGTCAGGGCAATCTGTAGCGCACTCATGCCCGAGGCGGTGGCCAGTGTGCCATGGCCGCCTTCAAGTGCCGTCACCAGTTCTTCGAGGGCGGCGTTCGATGGATTGTCATAGCGCGAATAGGCATAGCCGGGCACTTCATGGGCAAAGACTTTGTCAATAGTCTCCAGATGGTCATAGAAGAAACTGGCTGCCGTATGGATGGGCGTCGTGACGGGGATGGGCTGGCCGGGTACACGTTTCCGGTCACCGGCGTGTACGGCCTTAGAATGAAGCTTCATGGGCGAATTCTCGATGGGGGTGATTCTTGATACGCGGATTGCTCAACGCCTGGCGGGCGCCGATCTGGGCGCAGATGGTGGTGGCCACGGCCTCGCTGGTGGTGGCGATTCTGCGGGTAGAGGGCAGCTTCCGGCGGCGCAATCTCTGGGATGCCTCGGTGTTGCTGGCCGCTGGGCTAGCGCTGATTCTGGTGGCGTACAAGGGCCTGAAGGCCACGCAGGTCAACCGGCCGGAATGGGGTTTGGGGGCCGTGATGGGGTATGCCGTATTCGGGGCGGTCTTGATCGGCATTGGGCTGCTGTTCTTGCGCTGAAGGCTACTTGCGCTTCCAGCGGACTCCTTCGCGGGTGTCTTCGAGCACAATACCGGCGGCCAGCAGTTCATCGCGTATGGCATCGGCGCGGGCAAAGTCGCGGGCCTTTTTGGCGGCGGTGCGGTCCGCCACCAGCTTTTCAATGTCGGCATCGGCCATGGCGCCGGTGGAGGCGCTGGGTTCGAGCACGGCAAAGACCCGATCAAAGCGGGCGAGCAGATCCAGAGCTTCGGTGCGATTCGCGGCCAGCACCTGCCCACCGTCCAGCAGGATGTTCAACTCGCGGACGTATTCAAAGACGGCGGCCAGGGCTTCAGCCGTGTTGAGGTCGTCGTCCATGGCGGCCTCAAACTTCGCCAGCGCCGCATGGGCCAGTTCCGTGGCGGCCGGGTTGGCACCGTCCCCGAGGGCGGCTGCCTCCAGGCGGAAGCGGAAGTTCCGCAACCGTTCAATGGAGCTTTGCGCACCCTTCAGGGAATCCAGCGTGAAATTCAGTTTCTTGCGGTAGGGCACGCTCATGAGCACAAAGCGCAATGCTTCTGGGGAGTAGCCCATCTCCATCAGTTCCCGCAGCGTGTAGATATTGCCCAGGCTCTTGGACATCTTCTGCATGTCCACGTGCAGGTGTTCGCAGTGGATCCAGAAGCGGGCGAAGGGTTTACCGGTGGCTCCTTCGGACTGAGCGATCTCGTTCTCGTGGTGCGGAAAGGCGAGGTCCACGCCTCCGGTATGGATGTCGAGTGTTTCGCCCAGATAGCGCATGGCCATCGCGGAGCACTCAATGTGCCAGCCCGGACGCCCGGCGCCGTAGGGCGAATCCCAGTAAGGTTCTTCGCCTTTGCGGCATTTCCAGAGCACGAAATCCCGTGCGTCGTCCTTGTCATACTCGTCGTTGTCGACGCGCGCTCCGGCCTGTATGCCCGAGAAATCGTTGTGCGAGAGCTTGCCATATTCCGGAAACTTGGCGATGCGGTAATAGACGCTGCCGTCCGACTCATACGTCATGCCGCGCTTTTCGAGTTCGCCTATCAGCCTCACCATTTCCGGGATGTGTTCCGTGGCGCGCACAATGCGCTCGGGCTTTTCGAGGCGCAGGGTGGCCATGTCCTCGAGGAAGAACTCTTCGTACTTGCGGGTGTATTCGCTCATCGGTACGCCCAGTTCCATGGACTTGCGGATGATCTTGTCCTCCACGTCGGTGATGTTCATGACGTGGTCGAGCTGGAAGCCGCGATACTGCAGCCAGCGGCGCAGGGTGTCGTTGAAGGTGAAGGTGCGCAGGTTGCCGATGTGGGCGTAGTTGTAAACAGTGGGGCCGCAGGAATACATGCGGACGGTGTGGCCGTCGGCGGGTTGGAATTCTTCCGTTTTCAGTGTGAGGGTGTTGTAGAGGCGAACGGCCATGGGCTTGTCGTGAATCCTTCAGTTTAGCCCGACCGGGTTGGCCTGCTTCCGCGCAAGCCCGGCAATGTGTGTGAGGACACGTTGGTGTATGGCATGAATGAAGAAGTTCGTCCATTGCGCCCAATAGCCTGCCGGCAACAACTTCAGCTCGTACCAGGTGGTGCCTTCCAGGCGGGTTCTGCCACCCGGAAGCGGAATGAGCCGGAACTGACCGCGGCGCGAAACTATGAATCCATCGAGGTGCGGCGGATGAATGTCGTAAGGGCTCAGTTCGCGCAGTGGCGCTGGGCTCGCTTGCACATCAAAGGCCAGTAACTGGTTTGGTTCCCACTGGGTGATGGGCTCAACAAAGGGTCCGGTGGAGAACTCACAGTAACGGATGGCCCCAACCCCAACCCCTTCAATCCGGGCCCGCACCGGGTAGGCAATTCCCATCTGGAAAAACCATTCCCTGGGCTGCGGCAATTCCGGAAAGGCAATGACGAGCGGCCAAACCACGCTCGGTGGCGCATCGACATCCACCGTCGAGACTACCTGGTGCAGCACCGGCGAGGCGACAGGTTGGTTGTCGATGGTGGCGGTTAACGGGCAACTCAGCCAGAGGGCGATAGCGAACGACATGGCCTCCGAGCGCACGTTGCGGCCGGGTTCGGCAATCGTTCTGGCCACGAATACTCCCAGCGCCGCCAGCGGCAAGGCAATCGGGATGCTCATCAGCAGACAGATCACCCCCTCCATGGCCAAGCCGAGCATTGCCACGCCCACCATGCCCATGGCCAGACAAGCAACACCGAAACAGTGTCCGAATGACCTTGGATGGCCGGAATACAACAGCAGCGAGGCGATCAGCCCCATGGCAAAGGGAATCGCAAAAAAGACCCCCCAGCCGTAGGATTGAAACCCCAGAAGGCAAAGCCCGATCGCGGCAAGGCCAACCAGCGCCGTCACCAACGCCGCCAGCCAGGGATCGGCCAGCCGCAGCTGATTCACGAACTCCGGTGGCGGCGTCGCGCGTGGCGGCGCAATCAGGAGATAGGCGAAGAGCAGCAGGTTGACGCCGGGCAAGAAAAACAACAGCACCAGCAGCGGTTGACGTTGGAGTGCCTGCAACCGCCGCAGGCAAAGCCAAAGGCCAACCAGCGCAAAGGGCAGCGCTGTGGCGCCCAAAGCCAGCAGTACACTCTGGCTTTCGAAACTCAAGTCGAAGGGGTTCAATGGCAGAGGCCACCAGTAAGTGCGCCATGTCCACGGCACGCCAAAGTGAGCCAAGACCCAACGGTCCGCGGCGATTATGAGCAAGGCCAGCAAGAGCCCGGCCATCAGAAAGGGTATGCGGCCGAGCGGTTGCATGGTGTGAGGGTAGCACCGAAGTTTAAGATGTTAGCTTGCGACCATTTTCCTTTGAGCTGGAAGCGCTGTGCCCCGAGACCGGCGCGCGCGCTGGCCGTCTGCACACGCCGCATGGTGTCATTGAGACCCCGATCTTCATGCCCGTCGGCACCCAGGCCAGCATCAAGGGCCTCACGCCCCGCGATGTGGAACGCGAAGTGGACCCGCCCATCATCCTCGCCAATACCTATCACCTCTTTCTGCGGCCCGGCCACGAAGTGGTGCGGGAACTCGGTGGCTTGCACCAGTTCATGCAGTGGCCGCGGGCCATTCTCACCGACAGCGGGGGCTTTCAGGTCTTCAGCCTGAGTGAGCTGCGCAAGGTGCGCGAGGAAGGTGTGGAGTTCCAAAGCCATCTCAATGGTGATCGCCACCTCTTCACGCCCGAAAGCACGGTGGATGTGCAACTCGCGCTGGGCAGTGACATCTTGATGGTGCTCGATGAGTGCACCGAGTATCCGGCCACTTATGAGCGGGCGCGGTCCAGTATGGAGTTGACCAGCCGTTGGGCCCGCCGGGCCTTCGCGCACTATCGTGGTCCGCGGGCTGAGTTTGAACAGCAACGGGCGCTTTTCCCCATCGTGCAGGGCGGCATGTACCAGGACTTGCGGCGCGCCTCGGCCGAGGCCTTACTGGAACTGGATGCCTATGGCTATGCCATTGGGGGCTTAAGTGTGGGAGAGCCGCGCGATGAAAGCCTGGCCATGACGGAGGTGGTAGCGCCCATGCTGCCGCAGGGCAAGCCGCGTTACGTCATGGGTATCGGGCTGCCGGAGGAACTGCCGGAGTATGTGGCCCGCGGAGTGGACATGATGGACTGCGTCATGCCCAGCCGGAACGCGCGAAATGGCTGCCTTTTCACCAGCACGGGCCGCGTCATCATCAAGAACGCACGTTATCGGGCTGACGCTGGCCCGCTGGATGCGGAATGCGGGTGTTACACCTGCCAGAACTTTACTCGCGCCTATCTTCGCCATTTGTTCGTTTCTCAGGAGATACTCTTTTCCACTCTGGCGACGATTCACAACCTCCGCTTCTATCTGGACACCATGCGGGCAATGCGGCGTAGTATTCTGGATGGGAGATTTCCACAGTACCTTGCCGGGGTCCGCGTGCGCGCGAACGACGGCGAAAAACTGTAGAATCGACTAGAAAGATCCCGGACCCGAAATCACGTGCTTACTCTTGCCTGGCTGCAAACGGCCGCGCCCAATCAGTTTCTTGGACTGCTGCCCATCCTGGCGATGTTCGCCATCATGTATTTCTTTGTTTTGCTGCCGGCTCAACGCCAGCGCAAGCAGACGAAGGACATGCTTGCCAATCTGAAGAATGGCGATGAAGTCGTGACCAACGGGGGCATCATCGGTACGATCTTCTCGTTGAACGAAGAAGATCAGAGTATAGTGATTCGCGTGAAGCCGGACGGTGTGAAGCTGCGCATGGCCAAAGTGAGCGTCGCCAGCGTGCTGAAACCCGACAACGCGCCGGCAGAGAAGTAAAGCGACCAAGTCTCCGCAAGAGAGGCTGGCGAAAGTTCAAGCAGGAAGGTTTTCGTAATGGAAAGAAGTTTGTCAATCAAGATTGCGACCATCGTGGGCGTAACCTTGGTGTGCCTGTACGGCATCATCGGATTGCCGAAGAACCAGAAAGAACTGGTGGACAATTTCAACACCAACATCAAGCTGGGGTTGGATTTGCGCGGCGGCAGCCAGTTGGTGCTGCAAGTGCAGGTCCAGGATGCATTCAAGGCGGAAGCCGACCAGTTGATGGACCGTATGCGCACCGAGTTGCGCGCCCAGAGCATTGAGTACGGTACTTTCGATCGGAACGAACCCGGCAGCATCGATGACGCCGACAAGATTGAAATCGTCGCCAAGGGCATTTCCGCGAACAAGGCTGGCGACTTCCGGCGGCTGGTCAGTGAACGCTTCCCGGACTGGAATCTGACCAGTACCTCGGGCACCGACTACCGGATGACCTTAAAGCCCACGGCCGCGCTGGATCTCCGCAAGAAGACAGTGGCCAGCGCCATCCGCACCATTGAGAGCCGTATTGACGGCCTGGGCCTGGCCGAAGCCAGCGTGCAGCAGCGCGGTGCGGCGGAAACGGAACCGGAAATCCTGATACAGATGCCGGGCGTCGACGACCCGGCCCGCGTGAAATCCATTCTGCAGACTGCGGCACTGCTCGAACTCTACGAAGTGGAAGAAGGCCCCTTTGCCTCACGCGATCAAATGCTGAACCAGTTCAACGGCATTCTGCCCCCGGGCACGAAGCCGCTGCGCGGCATGGGCACGCAGGAAAGCTGGTTTCTCGTCAAGCGCGCACCCGTAATTACGGGCCGCGATCTGCGCGATGCGCGTTCGGCGCAGGATTCGATGAATGGCGGCTGGGTGACCACTTTCGTGCTCAGCCAGGATGCCGCGGGCCGCTTTGGCCGCTTCACGGAAGCCAACATCAACAAGCGCCTTGCCATCGTGCTGGACAACCAGGTGCGCAGCGCGCCCACCATTCAGAACAAGATCACCGACAACGGTCAGATCACGGGCGCGGCATCGCAGCAGGAAGCGAACGATCTTGCGCTGGTGCTTCGCGCGGGCTCATTGCCGGCCAGCGTCATCTACCTCGAGGAACGCACCGTGGGGCCGTCGCTGGGCGCTGATTCCATTCGCCAGGGCCTGATGAGCGGCCTGGTGGGACTGGTGGCCGTCGTACTGGTGATGCTGGTCTATTACCGCATGGCCGGCATCAACGCCACTGTCGCCCTCATTCTCAACGCCATCATCCTGGTCGCCATTCTGGCCTTTGCCGGCGCCACGCTGACACTGCCGGGTATTGCGGGTATCGTACTGACGATCGGTATGGCCGTGGACTCCAACGTGCTCATCTTTGAACGCATCCGCGAAGAACTCGCTTCTGGCAAAGCTGTCAGGGCAGCCATTGATGCCGGCTTTGACCGCGCCTTCCTCACCATCATTGACACCCACGTTACCGCCGTCGTATCCAGTGCCTTCCTGTTCATCTTTGGCACGACGAACGTCAAGGGCTTTGCGGTGACGCTCATCATCGGTTTGCTGGCCAATGTGTTCACGGCGGTCTACGTGTCCAAAGTGATGTTCGATTGGCAGTTGCGCGGCAATCGCAAAGTCAACACCCTCAGCATTTAGCAAATTTTCAGGAGAACTTTTTCCCGGTGCGCGGGAACCAGAAAGGAATGGCTGGTGTCATAAATCAAAACGCCAGCCAGCACATCAGGCAGCATGCAGATTTTTGGACAAACGAATTTTGACTTCTTGGGCAAAAAGACGCCCTTTTTCATCCTTTCAGCCGTCTTGACGCTGATCGGGGTGGGCAGTCTGGTCATGAAAGGCGGCCCGCAGTACGGCATTGATTTCAAGGGCGGCAATCTGCTCTTCGTAAAGTTTGCGGAAAAGCCCAGCGAAGAAGCCATCCGGACCGCTCTCACCCGGAAGATTGGCGGCGAAGTCTCTGTGGTGGCGGTGCAGGGCACCAACGAATTGCAGATCCAGACAGAAATCAAGGCCGAGCGTGAATTGCAAACCACTCGCCAGCAGATTGAGGCCACGCTCAATGAACTGTTCAGCGCCCAGCCGGGTAAGCTCGACTTCAACTCCGCTGGTTCCGAGGCGCTCTTCGAGCGTCTGAACCTGCCCTTGCAGCGTGGCGGTGTCTTCATCAGCGACGAAGATCTGCGCAAGCTCATCACCGAAATCCTGAAGGTGCGCGACACCGAAAAGGGCGGCATCCTGACGAACTTCGCCGATTTGAGCAAGGTGGCGGGCATGAAGCCCGAAATCCTGAAGGTGATTGAACAGGAAGCCTTCAACGGCAAGTACTCGATTCGCAGCGCGGACGTGGTGGGCCCCAAAGTGGGCAATGAATTGCGTACCCAGGCTTTGCTCGCAACCCTTTACGCGCTGGGTGGAATGTTGATATATATTGGCCTTCGTTTTGAATTCGCGTATGGGTTCGCCGCCGTGCTGGCAGTGCTCCACGACACGATCATCACGATAGGACTTTTTTCTGTCTTTGATAAAGAGATTTCCTTGACAGTGGTAGCCGCCCTCCTTACATTGGTTGGTTACTCGATGAATGACACGATTGTGGTGTTCGACCGTATCCGGGAAAACCTGCAGCGTGGACGCAAAGGCGACATGAAGGACATCGTCAACCGCAGCATCAACGAAACGCTGAGCCGGACGGTGATGACCTCAGGCCTGACCCTGTTAACCGCAATGGCTCTGTTGCTGTTCGGCGGCCAGATATTGAATGGCTTCGCCTTCGCGCTGGTCGTAGGGATTGTGATTGGTACGTATTCGTCGATCTTCATCGCCAGCCCAATTCTGGTCTGGTGGCAGGATCGGGCGAAACAAAAGGGAAGCGCAGCCGGACGTACCCCGGGATCTTCCGCCGCCGCCTCGACCCCGAATAAAGTCGCGGCGAAATAACACTTACCGGCTCGGGAACCTGCGGACCATCCGTGGTGTCCAGAGAGATCAGGAAAGGAAAACCAAGGGATGTTCGAACAGAGTCTCATTAATGAGGGGAACCAGACTCGCAAAGCGAGTTCGGTATTTGTATCGTTCCTCGTGCAGACAGTTCTGCTGGTCGTAATCGTCATCCTCCCGATGATCTATTACGATTCCATCAGCGCCGCCGCACTGGGCAGCAGCCTCGTGGCGCCCCCGCCGCCGCCGCCACCGCCTCCGCCGCCTGCTCCTGTGCAGGTGGTCAAGCAAGTCAAGGTAATCCCCAAACAGTTTAATGCCAACGTGCTCATGGCCCCCAAGCAGATTCCGAAAGACGTGGCCATGATCAAAGAAGAAGAATTGCCCGTAGCCACGGGCGTCACCGGCGGTGTGCCGGGTGGCGTTCCGGGTGGTGTGCCGGGTGGCGTGATGGGTGGTCTGCTGGGGGCAATCCCCGGTCCGCCGCCGCCCCCGAAAAAGGAAGACCCGCCTCCGCCCAAGCCCCCTGCGGCTCCGATCCGGGTTGGTGGTAACGTGCAAAGCGCGAAACTGGTCCGCCAGCCGCGCCCCGTTTATCCGCCCCTGGCGCGCCAGGCGCGTATCTCTGGCGTCGTGAAGTTCAATGCAGTCATTGCCAAGGACGGCACGATCCAGAACCTGCAGATGATCTCCGGACACCCCCTGCTTGTGCAGGCGGCAACGGAAGCGGTGCGGCAGTGGGTTTATCAGCCCACGCTGCTCAACGGCGAACCCGTGGAAGTGATCACGACAATTGATGTCAACTTCACGTTGAGCCAGTAATGTTGGTCTGAGTGGCTGCGTAAGCGTCACCGGTAAAGTAGTAGATTTTCCAAACCCAAAATTTCAATAAACTCGCAGGAGAAATTGCATGCTTCTTTCAATGCAAACCATGGGCTTCCTTTTGCTGCAGGAAGTCGGATTTGACGCCATCACGATGTGGGAGCAGATGGGCTTCCTGGCCAAGGCCGTCGTTATCGCGCTCTTTATTATGTCGGCCTGGTCCATCGGCGTCATGATTGACCGCCTGATGGCCTACAATGCCGCCAAAACCCAAAGCCGTCAATTTGCCCCCGCTGTCGCCGGCGCTCTGCGCGAAGGCAAGCTCGATGAAGCCATCAAGATCGCTGATCGTTACAAGAAGTCCCACCTGGCCAAGGTTGTTGTTGCCGGTCTGCAGGAATTCAAGGCACACCAGTTGAGCTCGGAAATCTCTGGCGAAACCATCGAAGCTTCGACCCGCGCCCTCGAGCGCGCCGAAGCCATCGTGCTCGCTGAGCTCAAGCGCGGCGTTTCGAGCCTTGCCACCATCGGTTCCATCGCTCCCTTCGTCGGTCTGTTCGGCACGGTCGTCGGCATCATCAACGCGTTCAAAGGTATCGCCAGTGAAAAGGCTGCCGGTCTCGGCGCTGTGGCCGGCGGTATTTCGGAAGCTCTCGTGGCCACCGCTATCGGTCTCTTCGTGGCTATCCCTGCCGTTATGATGTTCAACTACTTCACCAACAAGGTGGATGCGTTCAACATCGAGATGAACAACTCCAGTTCCGAACTGGTTGACTACTTCATCAAGCGTTCGCAGGCTTCCCGCCGCGCCTAAGTAACATCAATTACCTGTGGGTTTGGCTTCATGCTGGGAGAGCTTCCGTTCGGAATCTCTCCCAGCCATGAAGTGAAGAACTGAGGGGAGAAAAGAGACTAAACATGGCTTCGAAAAAAAAGAGACTGACAGTAGCCGCCCCGGTTTCCGACATCAACGTTACGCCCATGGTGGACGTCATGCTCGTGCTGCTCATCATCTTCATGGTGGTGACGCCGATGCTCCAGAAGGGTGTCAGCGTGGAAAAGGTGAAGGCCAATAACCCCATTGCCATGAAGGACGCCGACAAGGAAGACGCCATCCTGGTCAGCATCACCCGCAATGGCGATACCTATCTGGGCACCACCCGCATGGCTCCTGACCAAATGCCGACCAAGATCAAGGACATGCTGACGAACAAGCCCGAAAAGGTCGTCTACATCAGTGCTGACCGCCGCGCCAAGTATGAGCGTGTGGTTACCGTGATTGATGAAATTCGCAACGCCGGTGTCGAACAGCTGGGCATGCTGGCTGACGAAGTGGCGCCACAAACCGGTCAAGGCAACTAAAAGAAACAAGAACAAGAAGGAACGAGGAGACACCGCATATGGGAATGTCAGTAGGAGGAAGCGGAGGGGGTCCGAAGGCGGACATCAACATGACCCCGATGATCGACGTGTTGCTGGTGCTGATCATCATCTTCATGGTTATCACGCCGCTCACGCCCAAGGGCCTGGAAGCGCGCGTTCCGCAGCCGCCGCCACCCAATCAGCCGCCACCGCCCCCGGAAAATGACCGCACGGTAGTGGTCATTGTCGAAAAAGACCGTAGCATGAAGATCAACCAGGAACCCATCATTTTTGAAAACCTGGCCAAGCGTCTCGAAGACATCTTCAAGACCCGCGCCGAGCGCGTCTGCTTCGTCAAGGGCGATCCGGATCTGGAATATCAGGATGTTGCAAAGGTGATTGACGTCGCCAAGGGCGTTGGCATCGACCAGGTCGGTCTCATGACCAAGAAAGTGGAAGCTGGCGAATAGCCGGGCTTTGAGGAGGAGAATCCCAGACATGATCAATCTGCTCAAAACCCACGCCCGTGTTCTGACCACCGCCGCCGCCACGCTCGCCCTGCTCGCCTTTGCCAGCGGCTGTGAAAAGCTGAAGGCTCGCGACGCACTGAACAAGGGTGTGGCTGCCTACAAGGCAACGAAGTACGAAGAGGCTGCTCGCAAGTTCAAGGAATCCATCGAGGCGGATCCCGAATTCGAAGTGGCTCGTCTCTACCTGGCCACGAGCTATATGAGCCAGTGGATTCCCGGCGCTGATTCGCCCGAGAACAAAGCCATGGCCAAGATGGCCGAGGATGAGTTCATGAAGGTTCTCGCCAAGGACCCCAAGAACAAGCTCGCCATTGAGTCCATTGCTTCGATGCGCTACAACCAGGCCAACGCCTATTCCACGCTCGAAGACAAGCTCCGGGTGATGGATGATGCCAAGGAGTGGTACCAGAAGCTGGTCGAGGTCGATCCGCAGAATTCCAAGGCTTATTACAGCCTCGGCGTGATCGCGTGGTCGAAGTGGTATCCCAAGTACAAGATGGCTCGTGAAGCTGCCAAGATGAAGCAGGAGGACCCTGGTCCCATCAAGGACAAGAAGATCCGCGAAGAGTTGAAGCAGAATTACGGCGCTCTTGTGGAAGAAGGCATTGGTCACCTCGATAAGGCTGTTGCTATCGACAAGATCTACGACGACGCCATGGCTTACCTCAACCTGCTGATTCGTGAACGCGCTGACATCGCTGAGAACGAAGAGGATTACAAGCGCGACATTGAAACGGCCGACAACTGGGTAGCCAAGGCTCTCGAAGCCAAGAAGATCAAGGCAGCCGAGCTCGAAAAGAAGAACAAGGGCATCAAGACGGAATAGTCTTGCTGTCAACCCAGAAAACCGGGCGGGTCCCTATGGACCCGCCATTTTTTTCTACCCGATAATAAAGGTAAGCCCGCTTCAGGATTGGCATGGAGTCTTCCCCGGATACAGCATCTCCCTATTCCCAACAGGTGGAAGAAGCGTTTCTGCGCCTCGAGAAATCCTTTGCGGCCATCCGTCCCAAGGATGATGTCGCCAAGGTCAGGGCTGCCTTCGAATTCGCGCAGGCGCACCACTCCGGGCAAGCCCGCAAGAGTGGCGAGCCCTATATTCTGCATCCCATCGCGGTGGCCCAGATTCTCGTGGATATGCAGATGGACCTCGTTTGTGTGGAAACCGCACTGCTCCATGATGTAGTCGAAGACACTCCCGTCACTCTCGAAGAGATTCGCAAGTTGTTCGGCCCGGAAGTGGCTCGCTGCGTGGATGGGGTAACGAAACTCAGCAAGATCCAGCTGTATTCCCGCGCGGAGCAACAGGCGGAAAGTGTCCGCAAAATGTTGCTGGCCATGGCGGGTGATATCCGCGTCATCCTCGTCAAGCTGAGCGACCGGTTGCACAACCTTCGCACCATCAGCAGCCTCACACGCGAAAAGCAGGCCCGCATCGGCCAGGAAACCCTCGATATCTACTCGCCCATCGCCCATCGCCTCGGCATGGGTAAGGTGCGCTCGGAACTCGAAGACCGCGCCTTCGCCGCCATCGACCCTGAAGCCCATGCCGACATCCTCGGCCAGATTGAGCACAAGCGTAAGGCCACCCAGGAATTCCTCGAAGGGATTCGCAAGAGTGTCGAACAGAAGCTGGCCCGCGAATCCATTCCAGCCCGTGTGGAAGCGCGCCTCAAGCGGCCTTATTCGGTCTACCTGAAGTTGCGCAAGCAGAAGATTCCCATCGAGCAGGTCTATGACCTGCTGGCTCTGCGCATCATCACCGATTCCCTGAAGAATTGCTACGCTGCCCTGGGCGTAATCCACAATGAGTGGACACCGATTCCCGGCCGCATCAAGGACTTCATCGCCATGCCGCGCGCCAACGGCTATCAGAGTCTGCACACCAGTGTCATGGGGGCGGGCGGGCAGGCATTTGAGGTCCAGATCCGCACGGAGGAAATGCACCGCCTGGCCGAGGAAGGCGTTGCGGCGCACTGGAAGTACAAGGAAGGCCGCCGCGGCCCTACCTCCGAGGAACAGTATGTCACCTGGATGCGGCAGTTCGTCGAATGGCAGCAGGACATGCGCGACCCTGGCGAGTTCATGTCCACGCTGAAGGGCGACCTGTATTCGGATGAGGTCTATGTCTTCACGCCTAAAGGCAAGGTTGTTGTTCTGCCGAAAGATTCCACTCCCGTGGATTTCGCCTATGCCATTCACAGCGATGTGGGCACTGGCTGTGTCGGCGCCAAAGTGAACAACCGCATCGTTCCGCTCAAGTACATATTGCGTAATGGTGATGTGGTGGAAGTCCTGACCCAACCCGGCCACATGCCCAGCAAGGATTGGCTGGCTTTCGTCAAAACTTCCAAGGCCCGCAACAAGATCAAGCAGATCATCAACGCCACTGAGCGCTCGAAGGCGATTGAGATTGGTCAGAAGTATTTCGAAAAAGAGGCCCGCCGTCTTTCCATCCCCATCTCCAGGCTGGATGAAGCGGTGCTCGCGCAGGTTCTGGTGGACTATGGCGCGCACCGGCTCGAAGACATTTACGCGAACCTGGGCTACGGGAAGATTGAAGCCCGGCCCATCCTGCTCCGCTTTGCCCCGGACCGTCCGGCGGAGGTCGAACCACCTCCCGTGGAAGCTCCCGCTGCCACAGCCAACCTGAATGCGAAGGACCTCAGCCTCCGCGTTCGTGGCATGAACGATGTCATGATGTACCGCGCCACCTGCTGCAACCCCATTCCCGGTGAGGCCATTGTCGGTTACATCACGCGTGGCAAGGGCGTTGCCGTGCACAGCGTGGCCTGCCCCAATGTACAGAATCTGCTCTACGAGGTGGAACGCAAGATCGACGTCGAATGGGCCAAGGAAGGCGCTGAAAGCTTCGACGTACAGATCACCATCTCCACGGATGACCGTCCCGGCATGCTCGCTCAGTTCACCCAGGTGCTCTTCAGTGAGAGTTCAAACATCCGCAGCCTGGAGGCCCGCGGCGATGCCGAGCGCGACGGTGACGGCGCCATCGTGGATATCAAAATTGAAGTTAAAGACAAGCGTCAGCTTGAGAAGATCCTGAGCGCGTTGCGCCGCATCCCAGGAGTAAGGGACATCGAACGAAAACTATGACCACCCAAGCCCCCGAACACATTGCCGTTTCCAAGTCCAAAGGCATCGAGATCGATTGGGCCGACGGCTTGCACAGCAGTTACTCGCTGGCGTTCTTGCGGGACAATTGCCCCTGTGCGGTCTGCACGGGCGCTCATGGCACCGAGCCGCAGAAAACCAACTACCAGTCCCCAAACCCCTTCCAGATGTACAAGCCCGCCCTGAAGATGCTTGCCTGCGAACCAGTGGGCAGCTACGCCATCAAGATCAACTGGAATGACGGGCACTCCAGCGGCATCTACAGCTTTGAGTACCTGCGGCGCTTGACTACAGAAGGCGGAAGTTAACTTCCACAGTGGCCTGCACGGGAACAGCCGCCCCGTCCTTGTAGCCCGGCTTGAAACGCCACTTCATGACGGCTTCAATGGCCTTTTCATCCAGACCCAGTCCCAGTGGGCGAATCACGCGAATGTCACGCGCTTTGCCGGACGGGTCCACCACAATGGCCAGAACCACAGTCCCTTGGAACTTCGCCTTACGGGCTTCTTCGGAATACTCCGGTTCCACCTTGAAGAGAACGCTCGGAGCCGAGACGCCACCGCCAACCCGGTAAGCACCGCCACCCGTACCGCCACCCGACCCGGGTCCGAAGCCGGCACCCTTGCCAGACCCAACACCACCACCGCTACCGGAGCCGAAGCCACCCGAGCCAGGCCCTTGTGAAGGGGCGCTCACATTGGAAAGCGGGTCGCCCAGCATAGGCATGTTCACATTGGGCAAGGCTTCCGCCTGCGCAATAATCGTCGGTTCCATCACCAGTTTGGGCTGTTCCACCTTGGGCAACTGCGGCGGAACGAATTGCTTCGGCGCCACCTTTGGCAACTTGCCTTTGCTCGGCGGAGTCACGTCGCGCGCTCCACCACCACCACCGCCGCCCATGGTCTGCTTCTTCGGCGGAGTTTTCGGGATAAATTCTGTTACGGGCGCCACCAGCGGCGTCAACTCCTTCACCGCCTGCTGCACTTCCTTGCTGGTGGAAAGCACAACCAGAAGCGCGATCACCACTCCGTGAATCACCAGCGAGGTTGCCGCGCTCTTGGATTCATTACCAGCGGTTTGTCCCCAGATGTCCTTTACCGCCACCGGTTTGGAGGTCACTTCAAGCGGCGGCAATTTCGGCGGATTGATGGTTTCCTGAATGTTGCGCCAGAGCGAAACGAAAACACTCTCTTCCTTATAGCCAGCCAGGGTTTGTGCCAACTGGTCTTCGGGATTTCCGGCGGTGTTCGGTTGCTGCGTATTCGTCACGAGTTCTTCTGCCCGTTCTTGAGTCGACGTGCTCATTTCGCCACTCCTTGCCTGAGCTACTAAACCGACGCTTGCGCGGGCCGGTGGGTTGCACGAAGGATATGAATTTTGGAAGAGCTTCTGCCGATGCCCTCATCGTATCATGCGCCAGAAACTTCCCCACTCAGGGTTCGTCTGGCAGCCGAATTCCGGCGACATGCTGGTAGCTGCCCTCGTACGACTCGGCAAACTTCCAGAGCCTCACTTCCAGCACTCGGCCCTTCACCTTACTTAGACGCACAAAAAGCCTCCGAGTTTGCGAAGTTTGCGGTCCCAGCAGAAATTGTTCCTCGCCATCCCCCGCCTCCAACGAGCAAGTCACGGAATTCGGGAGCGTATTGCGTACCTCGATTTCCAGTTCATAGCCCCGGGCGTCTTGCCGCGGCAATCGGACTGCGGCAACGTATACTCGGGGAACCGCCAGAACTCGCAGTGGCTCGGGTGTTCTCTCGAGACAGCCCCTGATGCGCACTTCGTTCGCCTGGTCAAACCGGAATCTCTCTTCCAGATCGTTGCCTGTCACCGGCTGTGCATTCACCAGCACCGGTCCCTGGCAGGCGCTTCGGTCCACTTCCAACAGGAAATGGAAGCCGCGGTCCAATTCTTTCAGATGCAGTAAATAGCGATGCTCGCCAGGAGCTTCCACCGCCATCTCCAACAGTTCCAAGGCCCTTGTCCGGTGTTCCGGCCAATCAATCAGCATTCCGGCTTGCAACAAAAACAACTTTGTCAGGAATCCAGTCATCACTCAAGCAGGGCAAGTAGTGGAAGTATGACATACGCAAGGGCACGGCTTTGGCTTGGGATCAGTGGTGTAGGACTGATGGTTTTGCTGTCGGCCATCTCTCTTTACCTCAATTGGCCCCACCGCATTTTTGATGGTTTTGAGCCCAACCTCTGGCACGACCTTGTCGGCCTCTCCTGGATTGTGGCCCTCTATGCCGCCATCCATATTCCCATCGATTACATCGGCGGCTACTGGCTTCCTTGTCACTATTCCCGGCAGTGCCTGCTGTTCCCCTTTTTTGCCGCTCAATACGTTCGCGGCCTTGTCACACAGAGCGTCTTCCTGCTGCTTTCCGGCCTGCTCCTGCTGCAAATTGGCCGTACGACGGGCCGCTGGGGGGTCATCGCCTTCCTCGCGGTCATCATGCTCGTCATGGTGGAATTTCAGGATCGTTTGGCCGCCTGGGTGGCCGGCTTGAAGAAGTTCGCTTCCAATCACACGGCCGACCGGCCCGTGTTGCTGCTGAGCGGCATGGATTCAGGCTTCTCGGGCGGTCTGGCCGGGTTGCCCGGACGGGAGCGAGTGATCGTCCCCTCTCACTGGGAGCGCATATTGCCGGACACGGTGCTGAATGTGGAGCTGAAACGCCGCACTGCCGCTCTTGCCACCGGCAGCCGCTTGCGCGGTTTGCTGCTGGCCATGCTTTGGAATCTCAGCGGTTTCTACATTTCCTCGCTGGGCCCCGGTGCTGGGGTGGCCACTCTGGCTGAGCTCTTCTCCACGGCTCTCTACTTCACGCTCTGGAGTTTCGTTGGCCTTCTTCTGCTGCCAACCCTGAGCCGGTATGGAGTGTACGAACTCGATCAGTACGCTCGTCAACTCGGTTTGCCAGAGACGGAATTCGCCCTCGCCGTGCGGGAGCTCGATCAGTTGCAGGATGACGAACCCGTGCGACCCGCGGGAGTGGAGGCCATTTTCCATCCTGTACCCAGTGTGGAGTCACGCCTGGAAAATTTCCGACGCCAAGCGGGAGCGAAAGGTGCCTGGAACGCGGCTCGTTACGCTCTTTACCTGAGCTGGCCCTGCTTCGGATTTCTGAATCGCGCCGTACACTGCAACTCGGGTCGGCCGGAACTCTGGGTCATGCTTCCTGTGGACTAACCCAGCAGGAAGTCGCGCGACAGCGTCCAGATTTCTTCCATCACGTCGGTCAATTCATGCCCGGAATCCAGTTCCGTCAACTGCACATGCGCATGGCGAGCTGCATAATGGCGGCTGAACTCCACCGGCACCACATCATCCTGCAACCCATGGAAGATCTGCGCCGGTTGATGCACCGCAGGCTCTGCTGGATACCCCAGTCCGTCCTCGATCAACCCATACCCCACTGCTTCCGGCTGGCCTCCGGCGTAATGAAACATTTCGAGATACCCGTCGTCGCGCCACTGCCGCATCTTGTCTTCCCCCAGACGATCCACCCAACGCTCGGCAAACCCGAACGCCGGCGCCAGCATCACCAACCGGTCCACCCGCGTCTCCCGGCTGGCAAATAGCGCTGCCAGATAGCCGCCCAGGCTCGAACCAATCAGCCGCACTGCATTCTCTCCAGCGGCGGCCGCCGCAATGACGTTCAACTGGCCAGTAATTGTCAGGTTGCGAAAGCCCTCGCTTTCGAGCGCGGGAATCTCCACCGTGCAGCATTCGGCGCGTAACTTGCCGGCGAAGAACTGCGCCTTGCGCGAGGCCGGCGAGGAAGCAAAACCGTGCAGATAAATGTATTTCATGGGTTGAACTTTAATTCTGTCTCAGCCCCAAATTTCTGGAAGTTCTCATAGAGGTAATTCGTCTCGTTCACCAACTGCCCGTTCACTTGGCGCGTGTGCCGCACCCGCACCGGCACGGCCACGCCAAAGCGCGACACATCGTACTCCACCTCACCTGTATCCTCAATCACCACGCCGTTCTGCTCCAGCCGCGAATCGAGGCGAATGCGCACGGGCGTCATGTCGGCCTGCCGCACCCAGATCTCGCCCACCAGCGGCTGCCGCACCACCTGCTTCTGGTCATAGAGCGTCAGCGCCGCCCCGTCATCCTGCCGGCGAAAGCGGTAGCGCAATACCCGGTCGGCCCCGATAAACTCCGAGCCCGCTTCCTCAAGCTGCAACCGGTCAATCTCACCGGGGCGGAACAGCAGCAGCGTCAGGCTGTAGTCGGTCGCCAGCGCTTCCAGGCCATAACGCGAGAATTCCTCCATCAGTTTCAGCCGCTGCCGTTCGTCGTCCGACTTGAGTCCCAGCAACAGCTTCTCCCGGGCTTTGCGCGGCGTATTTACGCGCTTGCCATCCACGGTGAGCACAGTGCGCAACTCATACCAGTTTTTCTCTTCCTGGCCGCGCAGTGCATAGGCCAGTTCCGAATGAATCGTCCGCTCCCGTATCTTGGGCGGCGCCGGTTTGAGGGCTGCTTCCCCCACCCGGATGCGCAGCCGGCTGGCATAGCTGATCGAGCGTTGGCGCAACGTTTCCGTTCCCACCAGGTTCGGCAGTTGTTCGGCGAACGATTGAGCCCGGCTGGCCAGTTGTGGCCGGTCCAGGCCCAGTTGCGCCAGCCCCGCGCCAGCGCACAGGGCAACCAGGACAAGTAATCTCACTACAATCAGACTAATGCGTTCCCTCGGTCTGTTTCTGCTGCTGGCCCTCAGCCTTGCCGGCCAGGGCCTCGAATACGTCAAGGCCAACTACACAAAATTCGAATACCGTGTCCCCATGCGCGACGGCAAACGCCTCTTCACCAGCGTTTACCTGCCCAAGGACGCCTCGAAGCCCTACCCCATTCTGCTCAACCGTACGCCCTACAGCGTTGCTCCCTACGGCGCCGACCAGTACAAGGCCGACATCGGGCCCAATGCCCTCTTCGGCAAGGACGGCTTCATCGTCGTCTACCAGGATGTCCGCGGCAAAAACATGAGCGAGGGCGAGTTCATCAACATGACGCCCCACACCAGCACTGGCGTCAACGAGAGCACCGATACCTACGACACCATCGAGTGGCTGCTCAAGCACCTGCCCAACCACAATGGCCGTGTTGGCACCTGGGGCATTTCCTACCCTGGCTTCTACACGGCCGCCGGCATGATCAATGCCCATCCCGCCCTCAAGCTGGCCAGCCCCCAGGCTCCCATCACCGACTGGTTCACCGGCGATGACTTCCACCACAACGGCGCGCTCTTTCTCCCCCATGCCTTCAACTTCCTCTTCTCCTTTGGCCAGCCCCGTCCCGAGCCGGTCGTGGCCGTGCGCACGCCCTTCGATCACAAAACCCCCGATGGCTACCAGTTCTTCCAGAATCTCGGCCCGCTCTACAACGCCAACGAGCGCTACATGAAGAACCAGGTCGCCTTCTGGACCGACATGATGAAACACCCCAACTACGACGAATTCTGGCAGAGCCGCAACCTGCGCCCTCACCTGCGCAACATCCAGCCGCAGGTGCTCACCGTGGGCGGGCTTTTCGATGCCGAGAATCTTTATGGCGCCTGGGAGGTCTTCAAGAACGTCGAAAAGCAGGGTCACGCCAAAGGCAATCGCATCGTCATGGGCCCCTGGTATCACGGCCAGTGGGCGCGCGATCTCGGCGAGTTGCTGGGCGACATTCGCTTCAACGCCAAAACCAGCGAGTGGTATCGCGAGAATGTCGAGCTGCCCTACTTCAAGCACATCCTCAAGGACGGCCCAGACCCCAAACTGCCCAAGGCCCTCATCTTCGAAACCGGCGCCAATGTCTGGCGCCGCTACGACCAGTGGCCCCCCGCCACCAGCCAGCCCCGCCAACTCTACTTCCACGCCAATGGCAAGCTGAGCTTCACCGCGCCGCAGGAAACCTCTCAGGCCTTTGACGAGTACGTGAGCGACCCCCACCGTCCCGTCCCCTACATTCCCCAGATTGCCAACCGCATGACGCGCGAATACATGACCATGGACCAGCGCCACGCCTCACGCCGCCCGGACGTGCTCACCTATGTCTCCGACGTTCTCGAAGAAGATCTTGTGCTGGCTGGCCCGGTGGCGCCCCGCGTCTTCCTGTCCACCACTGCTGGCGATGCCGACGTGGTCGTCAAACTGATCGATGTCTTCCCCGACGATTATCCCGACCCCAACCCCAACCCCACCGGCGTTGTCATGGGCGGCTATCAGATGCTCGTGCGCGGCGATGTCTTCCGCGGCCGTTTCCGCGAAAGCTACACGGTGCCCAAAGCCTTCACCCCCGGCAAGGCCGAGAAGGTGGAATGGAATCTGCCCGATGTCCACCACAACTTCCGCCGTGGTCACCGCATCATGGTGCAGGTGCAGAGCACGTGGTTCCCGTTGGTGGATCGCAACCCCCAGAAGTTCGTACCCAATATCTACGAAGCGCGCGAGGCTGACTTTGAAAAGGCCACCCACCGCGTATGGCGCACCCGCGAATTGTCCAGCCAGTTGGGCCTCACCGTGCTGCCCTCACCCGCCAACTAAGGCCATTCTGGCGGCTCCCGGAAGTCCCCAACTGAGAAGGCGAAACAATGGCGTCCGGCCGGATGCCGCCAGAATTCCTGACCTGGCCGCAGTGGTTCATCCGATGGCATGGAAAATTCTGCACACAGCTGAAACTCCCCGCCGTTGCCCGGAATGTATTCAAAGCGCTTCCCGTTGAATGGGTCCACCCCAGCATCAAAGTTGACCGGTAGTCGAGGCGGTTCGCTTGCCCTGTAGGCAGCAAGGAGTCGCGTTTTAGCCCCATGAAGACGCTGCAGTCGCCACTGGTCCTGTGACTGCTGGCGCTGCCTGGCCGGTGATCCTGTCTTCCAAAACCCCAACCCCAGCGTCACCAGAATCAATACCCCCGCAGTGGCCGCAAACAGCCGGTGCCAGGACTGTGCTGGCGTGGCCGCCTTCTGCGACAGCCCGCGCGTGTAGTAAAGAAACACGCCCCCCGCCACCACCAGCACCACCACAGATTTGGCCAGAAAGCGCGCTGTCAGTTCCCCCTGTAGCAGCGCGGCCAATACCGCAATCAGGTCCCCGCTCAGAATCAACACCGTATTCAGCAGCGCGATGTTCGTCAACCAGCGCCGTACGCCCGATGCCGCGCGGTCCGGCGCCAGGGCGATATCGCGGAGGATGCTCCGCGTAGCCGCCACAAAGATCGGGAAGCTCACCAGGATCGCCGCAATCTGAAAGGAGACACTCCTCAGGCTCCAACCGCGGAATTCATTCACAGTCCGGTCTGGCAGCCAAACCTCAATCAAAGAAAACCAGATGGAACCAATCGCCACTGTCCAGGCACCCAGGGTCGCGAAAGCCAGCAGGTGATAGAAGGCTTCCCGTGCCGATTCGAGGCTGGATTGTGGCTGCGGTACCGTGACCCCCGTCGCCTCCTCATACAACCGCCCCAGACTCTCGTAGACTGCTTTCTCCGGCCAACCCTGCTGCTTCAGCAGCGCCACCAGAAACTCGTCTGTCGCGCCCTGCTGCTTGGCCTTGCGTAGAAAGTCGTCCAGTTCCGCCATGGTGCTTACACCGGTACCGGATAGATTACCTGTTCGCCCAGTTCATTGCTCAGGTTCACTTCCCGGTTCAATGTCAGCTCAATCAGTGTCGTGGTGAAGGGGTAAAAGAACGACGTCCCGTCCATCACCACTGGCACGCTGGCCCGTGCTTGCCAGATGGGCTCGGCGCTTCCGGCCAGGGCGTCAATGCCGCGATACGCCACATAGCGGCTGCCACTGGCCGCTGTGAAGCGTATGTGCAGATCTCCACCCGCGTATTGCTCCAGTTGCCGCGTGTCCAGATGAAAGCAGCGCAGCGATGGGTCCTGACCATAGGGATGCACATCAAACTTCACCCCCGCGGTGAACTGTAGCAATCGCCGCCGCCGGTTCGCTTCCGGAAAAGACAACTCGAGGAAATAGTCGGGAATCGGATCGCCCCGCTCATCCTGGGCGCGGATCACGAACTGCTGCCATTGCGGCAGTTTCCGGCGGGTCGCCTCAGTCTGCTTGCGTGCCTCCTCGATCCAGCCCTCATAACTGGCGGACGAATTCACCGCTAGCGCGGACAGCACCAGTTCCTGCAACGCCTTCGTCGGCGCCGTCAGAATCGAATCATGATTCAAGTCCGGCACTACCCACAGCGGTGCTTCCACCTTCGGCCGGGGTGACCACGTCGGGCTCACGCCGTGTTCGGCGCTCAGGTCCAGGTTCACTTTCATCGTGTTCAACGGGCAGCCCGCCAGCCGCACGGTCCCGTCCGTGCCCGGCGAATTGGCCACTCGCCGTAAGCCTCCATAGGCATCCGCGCCACAAAAGGTAAATACCCAGGGTGTCGCGTTCGTCGGTCCGTAGAAAGGCTTGGGGCCCAGCAGGTCCATATGCGCCAGATCCCAGGTGAATCTTGATCCCAGCTCCAGCGCGTCCAGTATCTGCCTGCCGCAATCGAGAAAATCCGGCCCCAGTTCCCGGTTGCCCTTGAAGATCGCCCCCAGCCACGAGTTGCCCTTATGCGCCAGCGGCGACCCAAAGGTGGCCGGCGCCAGCGCCACCAGATGCTTCAGCCGCCCGAGATTCCGGCCCGCATAGCGCGCCAGCCACGCTCGCAACACCAGCATCCCCGTGGAATGCACCACGGCGTCGAAAGGCTGCTCCGCTTCGAGCCCCGCCTGTTGCCGCAAGAGCTTCTCAAAACCCTCGGCAATGTCCTTCACGCTGATCTCATTCACCAGCGAGCGGTAGGTCACCACCCGTATGTCCTGGCGCCCGCTCTCGCGGAAGATCTTCGCCCATGCCCCGAAAGACTCCCCGCGGTCTGAATAGCCATGAATCAATACAAGCGGTCTCATGCTGATCAGTCTACGCCTCTTGACATTTTAGAAATGTTCTAAAACAATAAGAGTTATGGAGCAAGTGTCAATACAGGAACTGCGCGAGCGTTGCCGCGCGGCCGGTTTGACGCTTACTCACCAGCGCCTCGTCATTTACGAGGAGATGTTGCGGATGGGGGAACACCCCTCGCCCGAGGCCGTCTTCGAGAAGGTGCGCGAAAAGTTGCCTACCCTTTCTCTGGCTACGGTCTATAACAACATCCGCGCGCTGGTGGAACACGGCCTGCTTCAGGAAGTCAGTGTGCACCATGGTTCGTTGCGGCTCGAAACCAACATGAAGCCGCACCACCATCTGGTCTGCACCCGCTGTAAGACCATCGAAGACCTGGATGAGCAGGATTTTGAGCCCATCCGGTTAAAGAAATCGCTTCCTCGGGGCTTCCGTGTGCATCGCTACAGTGTGGATGTTCTGGGGCTGTGCCGCCGCTGCGCCGCCACAGAACGGAATCGTAACAATTAACAAACCAGTGAGGTATTGACATGCTTGGAGTGGGACAGGCTTTCCCCAGTTTCTCGGTCACCGCGACCGTCAGCCGTGACAAGGATACGGCTTTTCAGACCATCACCGACGCTACCTATAACGGGAAGTGGAAGGTGTACTTCTTCTGGCCGAAGGATTTCACCTTCGTCTGCCCGACGGAAATTGCTGCTTTCGGCAAGCTGAACGGCGACTTTGCCGACCGTGATGCCGTCGTGCTCGGCGGTTCCACCGACAGCGAATTCGTGCACCTCGCCTGGCGCAACAACCATGAGGATCTGAAGGACCTCCCCTTCCCCATGCTGGCGGATGTGAAGCGCGAACTCAGCACCGCCCTCGGCATTCTGGACCCCGGCGCCGGTGTCTGCCAGCGCGCCACCTACATCGTGGACCCCGAAAACGTCATCCGCTTTGTGATGGTGACCGACCTCAGCGTCGGCCGCAATCCCCAGGAAGTCATCCGCGTTCTCGACGCCCTGCAGACCGATGAGCTCTGCCCCTGCAACTGGAAGAAGGGCGAAGAAGTTCTCAAGCCCTAACCAAGGCTGACATCAGGAAGAGGGGAAGCTCCGCACCCGGCGCTTCCCCCTTTTTGCGAAAACGAACCCAAAAAAGGAACCCCATGAGCCTCCAACGACTACTTGAATCCCTGCCGCCCTACGCGAAAGACATGAAGCTGAACCTCAGCTCGCTGGTGAACCAACCCGAACTGACACCCGTGCAAACCTGGGGCACGCTTGTCGCCGCCGCTGTCGCCTGCCGCAACCCCGAGGTGACTGAAGCCATCTTCACTGAAGCCGCACAGCACCTGTCGCTTGAACTGATGAACGCCGCCAAGGCTGCCGCTACGGTGATGGGCATGAACAATGTCTACTACCGTTTCCTGCACCTCACCCCGAATGAAAAGTACGCCACCATTCCCGCCAAACTGCGCATGAACGTCATGCGCGGCCATGGCGCCGATCATCTCGATTTCGAGCTCTGGTGCACCGCCGTCAGCGCGATCAACAACTGCGGCACCTGCGTCAGCTCGCACGAAAAGGTCCTGCGCGACAAGGGCGTGGGCGAGGAAGTCATTCTCGCCAGCGTGCGCCTGGCCGCTGTATTGCACGCGATTGCCACCATCCTCGACGCCGAAAGCGTTGAGCCGGTAGCCAGCTAGTTGCCGGCCTGAGCCGTGCCACTTTCCTGAAACAACGCCCCGCCAATGGGCACCATGGCGCCCCCGTCGGCCAGGAAAGCCGTGCCGGTAACGAACGAAGCGTCTTCGCTCGAAAGGAACCCAATCACGCGGGCAATCTCTTCGGGCTGCCCCAACCGGTTGAGTGGATGAATCTTGGCGCAAACAGCCAGTGTGGCCTCTGGGTCGGGCGTTTGCGAGGCGCTCCACCGCAGCATGGGCGTGTCAATCGCCCCCGGGCAGACGCAATTGCAACGTACGCCCTGCTTGGCGAAATCAAGCGCCACGCTCCGGGCAAGCCCCAACAGCGCGTGTTTTGACGTGACGTAGGCCGCGCTGTTGGCCACTGCCCCTACCGACTGCACACTTCCCACCAGTGAAATTACGCCCCCCGCCGTCATCCGCGGCAAAACTGCCCGGCACACCTTGAACGCCGCGTTCACGTTCACTTCCATCGTTTTGTACCAGACCTCGTCGGGCGTCGACACCGCCGTCCCGTAAGTCTGTATCCCCGCGCAGTGCGCCACGATGTCCACTTGTGGAATCCGCTCTAGCGCCTCCGCAATGGCGGCGGAATTCGTAATGTCCACCGGCTGCGGAGCCTGTACGTCCCAAACGTGCACCAGTGCTCCCTGGCTCTCCAGTAAACGCGCCGTGGCGAGTCCTATGCCGCTCGCGCCTCCCGTGACAATGGCAGTTTTGGCAGTGAATCTCATGACGCTTCTAGTATGATGGCTCTCAGCAATCCCAGGAGAGTCCCCGTGAGCATTCCTTCATCTCGTCGCTTCTTTCTCGGCGCCGCTACCGCCGCCGCCGCCCAACGCGTCATGGGCGCTAACGATCGCGTCAATCTCGTGCAGATCGGCATTGGCGGCCGTGGCCGCGACCACTTGAATAACTACACCGCCCTGCCGGAACTCACCAACATCATCGGCGTTTGCGACGTCAATCAGGCCGCCCGTGAACGCGCTCAGGCCATCGTCACCAAGGCCGGCCAGCCCAAGCCCCGCGAGTACGACAACATGAAGCAGGTCTTCGCCGACAAGGAAGTCGACGCCGTTTCCATGGCCACTCCCAACCACTGGCATGCCCTCGGCACCATCTGGGCTTGTGAGGCCGGCAAGGACGTTTACGTCGAGAAACCCGCTTCGCACAACATCTACGAAGGCCAGCGCATGGTGGAAGTCGCCCGCAAGACCAAGCGCATGGTCCAGGTGGGCTCGCAAAGCCGCACCACCGAGTTCAAGATGCGTGCCATGAAGATGCTCCACGAGGGCGTCATTGGCGACATCTACCTGGCCAAGGGCTTCTGCTACAAACGCCGCAAGTCCATTGGCCATGCACCGGAACTCGACAAGCCGCCCGCGGGTGTCGATTGGGATCAATTCCTCGGCCCCGCCCCTTTACGCAAATTCACCGAACTCCGCTTCGCCTACAACTGGCACTGGTTCTGGGATACCGGCAATGGCGACATCGGCAACCAGGGCGTACACGAAATGGATATCGCCCGTTGGGGTCTGCAACTCGGCTGGCCCAAGTCGGTGGTCTGTACCGGCGGCAAGTTCGTCTACAAAGACGACCAGGAAACACCCAACACCCAGTTCGCCACCTTTGAATACGAGGGCGGCAAGCAGATCCAGTTTGAAGTGCGCGGTCTGCCCTCCGGCCCCGAGTGGCCGCTCAAGAAGCGCGGCGCCAATACCATCGGCAACATTTTCTACGGCTCGGAAGGCATCATGGCCGTCGACGCGGGCGGCGTGGAAATCCGCAAGGGCGAAGAACTGGTCCTCAGCCAGGAATTCAAACCCGAAGGCCAGATCTGGGATACCCGCCCCCACATGGCCAACTTCCTCAAAGCCGTCAAGAGCCGTAATTACAAAGACCTCACGGCCGAGATTGAGATCGGCGCCCTTTCCGCCGGCCTCTGCCATCTCGCCAACATCAGCTATCGCACCGGCCGCAAACTCGAGTTCGATGCTGCCCGTCTGAAGTTCGTCAACGCGCCGGACGCCGACAAACTCCTCACCCGGGACTATCGCAAACCTTATGTCGTCTAATCCTGAAATACTTACTACCACCGTGGGCTCCTATCCCGTGCCCGAATGGCTGGCCGCGCTGCCCAGTGAGCAAGCCCGGCTTGATGCCACCCGCGTTGTTTTCGACATCCAGAAACAGGCGGGCATTGACCTCCCCACCGATGGGGAACTCTATCGCTTCGACGTCAATCATCCCGACACCAACGGCATGATCGAGTACTTCATCCGCCCCATGGGCGGCATTCGCTCCGAAGTCGGCCGTAGCGATCATGAAGCCTTCGCCGCCAAGCAGACCATGGGCTTCCGCCGCAAAGCCGCTGGTGTCGTCGAAGGCCCGCTGCACGAAGGCTCGCTCAACCTGCTCGGCGATTGCGAACTCGCCGCCAGCGTGGCCGGTGGCCCCTTCAAGTTCACCGTCACCAGCCCCTACATGCTGGCCCGCACCCTGCTCGACAACCACTACGGCAGTTTCGAAGGCCTCACCATGGGCCTCGCCGAAGTGCTTGCCGGCCAGGTGCGCGACCTGCCCTGCGCCTGCGTCCAGGTGGACGAAGCCAACATCCCCGGCAACCCCGACGATTGGCCTCTCGCCGCCAAGTCCATGAACGTTGTGCTGGATGCCATCAATACCACCCGCGCCGTCCACCTTTGCTTCGGCAACTACGGCGGCCAAACCATCCAGAAGGGCCACTGGCAGCAGCTCATTGACTTCCTCAACTCGCTGCATGTCGACCACCTCGTGCTCGAACTCGCCCACCGTCCTGTCGAAGACCTCGACTCTCTCAAGAACGTCGCCGGTCACATCCGTATCGGCATCGGCGTGGTCGACATCAAGGTCAACCATGTCGAAACCCCCGAAGAAATTGCCCGCAGCATTGAGCGCGCCGAGAGCATTTTGGGCGCTGGCCGCGTGGGCTGGGTCCACCCGGACTGCGGCTTCTGGATGCTGAAGCGCAGCATCAGCGACCGCAAAATCGAAGCCCTCGTCAAGGGTCGCGATCTCTACCTCGGCCGCAAATGAAGTCCTGGCTTGACCCCAGAACCGGTGCGCGGGTTCATCAACTTACTGATGGACCCGCCATCAGCCACCCCTCCTACTTCCTCCAGTCCAGCTTCTATCCCGGCGAGGCTGGGCTCTTCTACACGTCCTATGAGTCGGGTTCCGCCCAGCTTCACGAACTGTCCTTTCCTGCTGAGGGTCCCTCCCGGCAGCTAACCCAGGGCTCTGTCGGCATCCATCCCTTTTCGCCCGCCCTCCACCCCAACGGCGAAGACCTCTGCTTCGTTCGCGCGGGCGGCATCTACCGCCTCAACCGCCGCACGCTCACCGAAGTAGAAATCACCCGCCACCCCGGTGCTTCCATCGGCGAGTGCTCCATTAGCGCCGATGGCGAATGGCTCGTCGCTGCTGCCAAAGTGGACGGCCAGAACGGCATCCTCACGGGCCGCTGGAATGGCGCCAACTGGAACTTCATTCCCTACCCGCGCACCGTCATCCACCCGCAATTCCACCCCCTCGAGCCCGAGTGGATCGAATTTGCCGGCGACCCCGCCCCCCGCATGCACCGCATGCGCCGTGATGGTTCGGGCCTCGAATGCCTCTATGAGCACGGCAATGACGAGTTTGTTGTTCATGAAACTTTCCTGGGCCAGACCGGCGATATCGTCTTCACCGTTTGGCCTTTCGCTCTCCGTCGCCTCAACTGGCAAACCCGCGAAATCACCACACTCTGCCAGCACAATTGCTGGCATATCGCCCCCAATCACGCTGGCACCAAAGTCCTCTTCGATACCAATCATCCCGACCGGGGCATCCAGATCTTCGACATTCCCTCCGGCCAGATTCACGACGTTTGCGACTCTGCCGCCACCGGTGGCGGTTCCCAGTGGCTCACCAGCCGCTACGCCCTCAAGGAAGACTTCGAGGCCGCCCGCAGCGCCGCCAAGGCCCAGGGCACCCTCAGTTGGATGGAGGCGGGCACCGACACGGTTTATGGACCCCAGTGGACCCATCCACACCCCAGTTGGAGCCGCGACGAGCGCCGCATCGCCTTCGCCAGCGACCGCACCGGCGTCACCCAGGTTTACGTCGCCGATCTCCCCGCATAAATTTTCCGTTTCAATACGCAAATCTTCTTGCGGGGGGCATCAATTCTTACGACACTCAAAGTGAATGATCTTGTCTGGAGGAAAGTAAGAATTGAACCTGAAGTTAGCCGATTCCGCTGTTGCCTGGGAACCCACCGAGCGTTGGACCACCACCGACGCCACGGAACTTTATGATGTCGCCAGTTGGGGCAAAGGGTATTTCACCGTTGGCGAAAACGGCAATCTTCTTGTTCATCCGGAGAAAAACCCGGCCCGCAAGATCGACCTCAAGAAACTCGTCGACGAACTCGGCCTGCGCGGCATCCAGGCGCCCATCCTCATCCGCTTCGGCCAGATCCTGAAGCATCGCCTGGCCGAAATCCATCAGGCCTTCCTGAACGCCATCGCCGAGCACAACTACAAGAGCAAGTACGTCTGCGTCTTCCCCATCAAGGTCAACCAGCAGCGTCAGGTGGTCGAAGAAGTCTACGCCTATGGCCGCCCCTTCGGCTTTGGCCTCGAAGCGGGCTCAAAGCCCGAACTGCTTGCCGTCCTCGGTGTGGCCGACAACGACACCCCCATCGTCTGCAATGGCTTCAAGGACGACGAATACATCGAGATGGTGATGCTGGCCCGCAAGATCGGCCGCAATATTACCCCCATCGTCGAAAAGTACACCGAACTCGAACTCATCATCAAGTACGCCCAGAAGATCGGCGTCAAGCCCGCCATCGGCATCCGTATTAAACTCGCCAGCCGCGGCTCCGGCCGCTGGAAGAGCTCCGGTGGCTACCGCTCCAAGTTCGGCCTCACCGTCAGTGAAGCCCTCCGCGCGGTTGAGCACCTGAAGAGCCTCGGCATGGCCGATTGCCTCAAACTGCTCCACTTCCACCTCGGCAGCCAGATCACCAACATCCGCCAGATCAAGGGCGCCGTCACCGAAGCCGCCCGTTGCTATGTCGGCATGAAGAAGGCCGGCGCGGGTTTGGAGATTCTCGACGTCGGCGGCGGCCTCGGCATTGACTACGACGGCTCCCAGACCGACTTTGAGTCCAGCGTCAACTACACCCTCAACGAGTACGCCGCTGACGTCGTCTATCACATCCAGAACGTCTGCGACGAAGCCGAAGTCGATCACCCGGTCATCATGACCGAGAGTGGCCGCGCCATCGCCGCCTACCACAGCCTCCTCGTCTTCAACGTCCTCGGTGTCAGCGGTTTCGGCACGGAAGAAGTACCTCAGGCCCTTCCCGAAGACGCTGAACAGCCGCTGATTGATCTCTTTGAAACCCTCAAGGGCCTCACGCAGAAGAATCTCCAGGAAAGCTTTCACGACGCCCAGCAGTCGCTTGACAGCGCCCTCAACCTTTTCAGCCTCGGCTACATGTCGCTCGAACAGCGCGCCCAATGCGAAAGCCTCTACTGGGCCATTGGCCGCCGCATTCAGCGTCTGGTGGCCAACCTGGACGAGATTCCGGAAGAACTCGAAAATCTCGACTCGGTCCTCTCCGACACCTACTTCTGCAACTTCTCGCTCTTCCAGTCCATGCCCGACAGTTGGGCCGTCAAACAGCTGTTCCCGGTGATGCCCATCCATCGCCTCGATGAGCGGCCCACTGCCAATGGCGTGCTCGGCGACATCTCGTGTGATTCCGACGGCAAGATCGACATGTTCATTGACCGTCGCGACGTCAAGAAGTTCCTGCCCTTGCACCACTTCAACGGCCAGCCCTACTATCTGGGCGCCTTCCTCGTTGGCGCCTATCAGGAAATCCTGGGCGACCTGCACAACCTGCTCGGCGACACACACGCCGTGCACGTCTCGCTCGATGACCAGAACGAGAACATCATTGAGGCGGTCATCCGTGGCGATACCGTTCGCGAGGTGCTCGACTACGTGCAGTTCTCCAGCAAGGACCTGCAGG
>VFQU01000395.1_pt1 | contig 40968 bp, 38 predicted proteins | sample 3512311 | NCBI WGS metagenome assembly VFQU01 (sample SAMN10412377, study PRJNA504923) | tailings metagenome | isolation source: Relicate 3 Philex TSF3 active mining site | place: Philippines: Tuba, Benguet | collected 2017-08-29
AAAGTGTTACCCATGCGGTGAGCACGATGTGTAACCCATGCGGTGAGCACGCGGGAGTGCGCGCCCTACCTCACACGGCGGCCGCTTTATTCTGTGATTCTCAAACATGCGGGAGCGTCCTGCTCTCGGCGCGCGGCGGTCACGTGGTCGTGAAGTTCTCCGTCACGAGCACGACCGACGGCTCGGTCGCCCGCCAACGCGGTGCGGCCGAGAACGGCACCAGCAGATTCGTCCCGCGGCGCACCGCGGCTCCGTCATCGATCGCGCGCAGTCCGCCCGCGACCACCGAGAGAATCCGCGGTTGTTCACCGGCGGAGAAGGCGATGTCCTCGCCCGCCGCGAGCCGCACGCGGCGCAGGCGGAATTCGGGCGCGTCGACGAGCAGATCCACGCCGTCGGCCGCGCGAATCAGCCGCGGGGCGCGCGCCGGCGCGGCGGCAAGGCAGGCGAGCGATTGCTCGAGGTGCAGCTGGCGCGGACGACCGTCGAGTCCGACGCGGCCCCAGTCGTAGACGCGGTAGGTGGTGTCGGAGTTTTGCTGGATCTCGAGGATGAGGTTGCCCGCGTCGATCGCGTGCATGACGCCGCTCTCGATGAGCAGCGAGTCGCCGGCGGCGGTCGCGTGGCGCTCGACGAGCCGGTCGGCGGTGTGGTCGGCCAGTGCGGCGCGGAAGCGGGCGGCGTCGACACCGGGCTTGAGGCCCGCGAGCACGGCGGCGCCGGGCGCGGCACGGGCGATGAACCAGTTCTCCGTCTTCGGCTCGCCGCCGAGCTGCGCCGCGAGCGCGGCGGGCGGATGCACCTGCAGGCTGAGCCGGTCGGCGCAGTCGAGCCACTTGACGAGGACCGGAAACGGCCGGGCCGCGTTCCACCCCGGACCCATGACGTCGCGCGCGTGTGCGGCGATGACCTCGCGCAGCGTGCGCCCGGCGAACGGTCCGCCGCGCACGACCGACTGCGCCTCCGGCCGGTCGACGATTTCCCAGCTCTCGCCGATCGGATTGGAGCCGGGCAGCGCACAACCGAGCCAGTCGGCGAGCGCGCGTCCGCCCCAGACGCGTTCCTGGAAGATCGGCGAAAACTGCAGCGGATTCATGCGGGGAAAATTCAGCGGGCGCGGGCGCGGCGGAACGGGGAATTTACATTGACCCCCCGACGCGCTACACGAGTTTCAACGTCACAAAAATGCCGAAAGCCGCGAGTTCAAATTCCAAGGACACCACGCCTTCCTTCGAGGCGCCGCGCTACCGCCCCAACTGGGCCGGCGCCGTGCTGTGCTTCGTCCTCGGCGTCCTCGTGCTCGTGGCGATGATCGACTACGAGCCGAGCCAGACGGCCTACATGCAGCAGGGCGGCAAGTCCGAGGTCGTCAACGGCACGCTCAAGCACGTCCCGGTCAAGGCCGCCGCGCGCCCCAACCTCGTGGGCGACGTCGGCGCGGACCTCTCCTTCGCGAACTTCGCCGTCCTCGGCGGCAGCGCGTGGCTCGTGCCGGTGTTTCTCCTCTGGATGTCCTACACCTACGTCCGCGCGGCGCGCCACCTCACCGGCACGCGGCTGATCGCCATGATCTGCTGCATCGTGTCCGGGACGGCGCTGCTGCAGATGCAGGCGGGGATGTTCGTCGACCAAGACATCTACACGCAGGGGCCGGGCGGTTACTCGGGGAAATTTTTCTACGACACCGTGCTGCGCGACAGCCTCGGCGTCTTCGGCACGGGCTTTCTCCTCGGCGCGGTCTATCTCACGGGACTGATCTTCATCTTCACGCGCGACATCACCGCGGAGTTCGAAAAACTCCTGCACAACCTCGCCGAATGGCGCCGCAAGCGCGCCGCGCTCAAGGCCGCCATCGCCGAGGAGCGCCGCAAGCAGCGCGAGGAGGCCGCGAAGCAAAAGGCCGCCGCCGTTGCGGCCGCCGCCACCGCCGCGCCCGTCCGTCCCGGCCCGACCGCCGCACCGCTCGCCGCCGCCACCGCCAAGAAGGTCGTGGTGCCGAAAAACGAGGACCCTCTCACCGAGGCGCCGAAACCCGCCGCCCGCGCCACGCCGCCGCCGGAGCCCGAGCCCGTCGCTCCCGCCAAACCCGCTGCCAAGCCCGGCGCGCCGGCCACCGACCCCAAGAAGCTCGCTGTCGCCGCCGCGGGCAAGATCGAGCTCAACATCGTCAAGCCCGAGGAGACCAAGAAGGCCAAGGTCGTCCTCCCGCAGACCGACGACAAGACCTACGAATTCCCGCCGCTCACGCTGCTGAAGGAGCAGGTCAAGCTCTCTGCCGCCGACTCCGAGGAGGAGCACCGCGCCAACGCCGAGAATCTCCTCCGCATCCTCGGCGAGTTCGGCGTCGAGGTCTCGCTCGGCGAGATCCATGTCGGCCCCGTCATCACGCGCTACGAGGTCGTCCCCGCCGCCGGCGTGCGCGTCGAGAAGATCTCCGGCCTCGACAAGAACATCGCGCTCGGCATGCGCGCCCAATCCGTCCGCATTCTCGCGCCCATCCCCGGCAAGGCCGCCGTCGGCGTCGAGGTCCCGAACCAGAAGCCCACGCCCGTCGGCATGCGCGAGATCCTCGAGAGCGAGGACTGGGCGCACGCGAAGGCCGAGCTGCCCATCGCGCTCGGCAAGGACGTCTCCGGCAAACCGCTCGTCTCCGACCTCACGAAGATGCCCCACCTGCTCATCGCCGGCGCGACCGGCTCGGGCAAATCGGTCTGCATCAACTCCATCATCGCCTCCATCCTCTACTCGAAGAGCCCGAAGGATGTGCGCCTCATCATGGTCGACCCGAAGGTCGTCGAATTGAAGGTCTTCAATTCGCTGCCGCACATGCTCATCCCGGTCGTCACCGAGCCGAAGAAGGTGCCGGCCGCGCTCAAGTGGCTCCTCGGCGAGATGGAGCAGCGCTACCAGATCTTCGCGAAGGTGAATGTCCGCAACATCATCGGTTTCAACAACCGCAAGAAGGACAAACCCGCGGAACCCCCGCCCGAGCAGCAGGCCGAGCTCGCCGGCGTCGCGCCGGACGACATCGAGATCCCCGACCGCCTGCCCTACATCGTCGCCATCGTCGACGAGCTCGCCGACCTCATGATGATCGCGCCGGCTGAGATCGAGACGAGCATCGCCCGCCTCGCGCAGCTCGCCCGCGCCGCCGGCATCCACCTCATCATCGCGACGCAGCGCCCGTCGGTGAACGTCATCACCGGCGTCATCAAGGCCAACCTCCCCTCGCGCATCGCCTTCCAGGTCGCCTCGCAGGTCGACTCCCGCACCATCCTCGACGGCAAGGGCGCCGAGACCCTCATCGGCCGCGGCGACATGCTCTTCACCCCGCCCGGCACCTCGCGCGTCGTCCGCGCCCAGGGCGCCTTCGTCGCCGACGAGGAAGTCCAGGAGATGGTCGAGTTCCTCAAGAAGAACGGCCCGCCGCAATACGCCCAGTCCGTCCAGCAGCAGATCGACCGCGCCGCCCGCGAGGACGACGAGGAAGCCGGCGGCGGGGGCGGCGAGGACGGCGACCTCGGCGACGACGACGAGTTGTTCCGCCAGGCCTTCGACGTGCTCAAGTCCACGCGCCGCGCCTCCACCTCGATGATGCAGCGCCGCCTCCGCATCGGCTACAACCGTGCCGCCCGCATCATGGATTTGATGGAGGACAAGGGCATCGTCGGCCCCGAGAACGGCTCCAGCCCGCGCGAGATCCTCGTCGACCTCGACACCTACCAGCCCTGAGCGGACGGTGTCCGCGCGCCACCTGCGCGCGACACAGCGGACGCTCGACGGCAGCAGCGCGCAGGTCCGGTGCCGGCCGCCGGTCTTTTCCCGCCTTGCCCCGGACGCGCGGCGCCGGTCTGCTCGCGACATGTCATCCTTCTCGCGCCCCGACGGCCGCCGCCCGGATCAGCTCCGCCCGATCACGATCGAGGCCAACATCGCGCCCTACGCCTCCGGCTCGGTGCTCATCGGCTTCGGCGCGACGCGCGTCATCTGCGCCGCCACCATCGAGCCCAAGGTGCCGTCCTGGATGAAGCAGCAGGGCGTCAAGGGCGGCTGGCTCACCGCCGAGTATTCGATGCTCCCCTACTCCACGCTCGACCGGAAGGCGCGCGACATCGCGAAGGGCAAGCTCGACGGCCGCACGGTGGAAATCCAGCGCCTCATCGGCCGCTCGCTCCGCGCCGTGCTCGACCTCGGCAAACTCGGCGAAAACACGCTCTGGATCGATTGCGACGTCCTCCAGGCCGACGGCGGCACGCGCACCGCCTCCATCACCGGCGCCTACCTCGCCGCCCGCCTCGCCATCCAGAAGCTGCTCGACGCGAAAAAAATCGCCGAGAACCCGCTCACCGATTCCGTCGCCGCCATCAGCGTCGGCCTCTTCGACAACCACTCGTTGCTCGACCTCAACTACGTCGAGGACAAGGACGCCGCCGTCGACTTCAACGTCGTCATGACCGGCCAGGGCAAGTTCGTCGAGGTGCAGGGCACCGGCGAGGAGGCGACCTTCTCGCAGGAGGAGCTCGACCGCCTGCTCGTCCTCGCGCGCGCCGGCCTGCAGGAGCTCTCCGCCATCCAATCCCGCTTCCTCGCCCAGCAGCTGCTCGCGCGCTGAGGCGCGACCGCGCCGCGCGGTCCCCGGCGGAAGGCCGCCGGCGGAGGAGCGCAAAATCCGCCGTGCCCGCGCCAACCCGCGCCGAGCGGGGCGCCGGGGGTTCGGGCATCCTGTCGGCCTCATGCCTGAAATACACGGTCACGAAGTCATGGACCTGATGCTCCGGTCCGGTCGCCTCTTCACGCGCGCTTCGCTCGCGGCCTTCATCGTCGAACGCTTCGGCGCGGATGCGCGCTTCCACACCTGCTCGGCCGACGGGATGTCGGCCGCCGAGCTCGTCGACTTCCTCGCCGCCCGCGGCAAGTTCACCGGCCCGGAGACAGGCTTCACCGTCGACCCGCACCGCGTCTGCGCGCATTGACCGGCACCGCCGTCGCGGCGCTGGTGGCGTGCGCCACGCACCCGGCCAGCCTTCCCTCCCCATGCCCCCTCTGCCCGTTTTCCTCGGCACCGACAGCGGCGCCACGACGTCCAAGACCGGCGGCATCTTTGCCGACGGCACGATCGTCACGCACCGGCTCCGCCAGAGCTCGACCAACGCGCAGGCCGGCACGGAGGCCGTCGTGCGCGGCTGGATCGACGGCGTGAACGGCTTCCTTGCGGAAAACAATCTGGCGTGGTCGCAGGTCGGCGGCGTCGGCCTCGCCATTCCCGGACCCTACGACCGCTACGGCGTGCTGGGGCGTTCCGCGAATTTGCCCGCGAGTTTCGCCGGTTGGAATTTCCACGCCGACTACGGCCGCGCGCTGGCCGAGGCGGCCGGCCGCGCCATCCCGCTCGTCGTCGGCAACGACGGCAACTACGGCGGCGTCGGCGAGGCGCACCGCGTCTGCGCCGGCCGGCCGGCCGGCGTCCTGATGCTTGCGCCCGGCTCCGGACTCGGCTGCGCCTACGTCGACCCGCACGGCGTGCCGCTCGACGGCGACTCGCTCAACGGCATGGAGGCCGGCCACCTGCCCGCGCCGCTGCACCTGCTCGGCGGCATCCGGCCGTTCCGCTGCGGCTGCGGCCGCGACTGGGGCTGCATCGAGGCCTACACGACGATCTCCGGCCTGCCGCAACTGCTGGAGGAAATGCTGCAAAAACATCCCGCGCACCCGCTCGCCGCGTCCGCCGCGCCGGCGAAGGAGAAGGCCCTGTCGCTCCGCGGCCTCGCGCAGGCCGGCGACGCGCTCGCGCTGGAGATTTTCGATTTCCAGGCGCGCGCCCTCGGCCTGCATGCGGCGGCGCTCGCGATGGCGCTCGACCCGGAGTTCGTCGTGATCGGCGGCGGCCTGATCGACCCGGACGCGACGACGCCCAAGTTCCGCGAGCGCTACCTGCGCGGCGTCCGCGACGCGGCGTGGCCCTACCTCTTCCCGCAGCAGCGCGCGAAGATGAAGTTCGTCCCCGCGACCCTCGGCGAACTCTCCCAAGCCATCGGCGCCGCCCTCGTGGCGCGCCATGCGTTCGGCGCGCGCGCCTGAGCGGACGGCCCGTGCGCCGCCGCTTGCCTGCGCGGCTCGCCTGCGCATTGTCTCGCGGCATGTCGCCCGAAGAAATCACCGGTCTGCTGGACTTCCTGCGTCGCGCCGAGCGGCTGAAGACCGTCACGCGCACGGCGTGGACTTCCGAGGGCAAGCAGGAGAGCACGGCCGAGCACACGTGGCGCATGGGGCTCTTCGCCCTCAGCCTGCGGCCGTGGTTTCCCGAATTGGATTTCGCGAAGGTCCTCGCGCTGGTGCTGGTGCACGATCTGGGCGAGGCGATCCACGGCGACATCTCCGCCGTGCTGCAGGCCGGCGCGCCGCCGAAGCTCGAGCAGGAACGCCGCGATCTGCTCGACCTGCTCACGCCCGCGCCCGACGCCGTGCGCCGGGACTTCGTCGCGTGGTGGGAGGAATACAACGCCGCCGCCACGCCCGAGGCGAAATTCGTCAAGGCCGTCGACAAGCTCGAAACCGTCCTGCAGCACAACCAAGGCCGCAACCCGGCGGATTTCGACTACGCCTTCAACCTGCCCTACGGGCAGGCCTACACGGCGTATCACCCGCTCATTGCGCGGATCCGCGCCGAGTTGGACGCCGACACGCGCGCCCGCGCCGCCGGCGACCGTCCATCGCCGCCCTGACGAGAGTCACGCCGCGTGATGCGGGCGGGAGCGAGAACGGATGAGCGCGAGCGTCCGCGAACTCTGACCAGCGGACTTACGTCCGCTGCTACGCCAAGGCATCGCGGCCGCGCGCCGCACTGGAACGCCAGAAGCCGAGCCGCGGCTCACCGAGGACGGTTCGCCCTACCCTGAAATGAGCGGCTACAATATTTCGGAAAACGCCGTAAACCCGTCTCAGTGCGCGTGACCGTGCTCGACGAAGACCATCAAGGCGCCGAGGACGGTGAAGATCGTGCCGAGCAGCGCGGCCTCGTAGCGTTCGAGTTTCTGCACCGGCAGCTTCGAGAAACCCAGCAGCGTCAGCCACGTGAAGATCATCATGCCGGCCAGCGTCGCCACCGCGAGGATGCCGCTGAGCACGAAGAAACCGCGCCAGCCGTATTGCACACCCGAGAGGTAGACGGGCAGGAAGCCCTCGCACGGCGACAGCGTCAGCATCATGAACAGGCCGCTGATCGCGGCCCAATCCCCGGCGCGCCGGGAGACGAGTTTGGTGCCCTCGAGCTCGGCCTCGAAATGGCTGTGTCCGTGATCGTGCCCGCAGCGTTCGCTCGGCTGGTGCGAACCGCCGGGCGCGTGATGGTGCAGGACGCCGCCGCGGAATTGCCGCCAGAAATACCACGCCCCGATGGCAAAGAGGATGCCGCCGGCGATCTGCGGAAAAAGTTCGCCCATGTGCTCGTCGGCTTGGAACCCGAACCACGCGATCGCCAGACCGAGCAGGCTCGTCAGCGCCACATGGCCGAGGCCGGCGAAGGCCGAGACGGCGAGTGTCTTGCCGCGCGTCCAGCCGCGCGCGCGCGCCACCAGCACGAAGGGCAGCCAGTGCGTGGGGATGGCGGCGTGGAAGAAGGCGACGGTGAAGCCGGTCGCGGCGAGAGTCGTGAGCATGGGAATGGGCGCGAAGAGGGAGAAAACCCCCGGTCGCCGGGGGTGTCGACCTCGGACTTTAGCAAAGTCGTCAAGGGGGGGCGACGGCACGCGCCGCCGAGGCCGCGCGACCGACTTCCGCGCGAGGGGAAACGGCGGGAGACGGGGCGCCTGGCGGAACAAGGAACCTGCCGCCCGAGCCCGGCGCACACGGAGTGCGCGCCCTACCGTGCCGATGGAGTCGGGCGCGGTTGGAGCGTGCTCCGACTGGAGGGCGGCAGATGGCTCTGGCCGACGCGCGGCGGGCGACGGGGAGAGACGGCGGCGGCCAGACAGGCCGCGCGACCGGAGGTGGGCGTCAGATCGTGACGGCGCCGGTGGTGAGCTTGTCGCCGAGGCGGGCGGCGGCGCGCTCGAGCACGACGGGCATCGCGGCCTCGAGGAGCTCGGGAGTAAAGCCCCACTCGCGGAGGAAGGCGCCGTGCACGGCGGTGAGGAAGCTGTCCTCGTTCACGCCCGGCCCCATCGCAGTGGCGAGATACTTGGCGGCGTGCAGGTGTGCGAGCAACGGCAGCGCCTCGGCGGGCGCCTCGCTCGGGCGGGTGAGGAATTCCGACATCGTGGAAAAGACCTTGGGGAAGTTCCACGCCACGAGCAGGCGCCGGGTGGCGTCCGCGTGGTGGTAGCCGAGCACGGCGCGCTCGGCCTGTTCCCAGGTGCATTGCATCCGTTCGCGGAAGGCGCGGACGGCCGGGTAGAATTCGCCGCAGCCGTGGGCCAGCGCCAGCTTGCCGAGGTCGCAGACGAGGCCGGCGGTGTAGGCGAGCTGCGGGTCCATGCGCTCGGTCGTGCTCGCCAGCACCTCGGCGGAGATGGCGGTGCAGAGCGCGAGGCGGCTGAAGTCGCCCGGCTCCCAGCGCAGGGCGGCGACGCCGCCGGTTTCCCAGCGGCTGACGAGGACGAGGGCGGCGAGGCGGTAGATTTCCTTCGCGCCGAGGCGGAAGACGGCGGCCTCGACGGTCTCCACCGTGCCGCGGGCGAACATCGCGGAGTTGGCGAGGCGGAGCGTGGCGGCGGCGAGCGAGGGATCCAGGCAGATGAGGCGCTCGATCTCGGCCGCCGAACTCTCGTCGCTCTGCAACGCCGCACCGAGCCGCGGCAGCAACGACGGCGCGCAGGGGAGGCGCAGGGCCTTCTCACAGACTTGGTCGAGGGTCGGGGGAACCGGGGCGGCGGAGGAATTCGACATGGCGAGGTGAATCAGGCGGCTTGGAGCAGGGACGCGGGGTCGAGGATGAGGGCGATGTTGCCGTCGCCGAGGATGGCGCCGCCGGCGACGCCCGGCAGGCCCTGCATGAAGGCGCCGAGGTTCTTGATCACGACCTCCTGCTTGCTGACCATCTCGTCGACCAGCAGCGCGGAGACGCGGCCGGAGTGCTCGACGATGACGACGATGCCCTCCCAGGGCTTCTCGGCGTCGGCCGGGATGCCGAAGCGGCGGTGGAGGCGGTGGAGCGGGAGGATCTTGCCGCGCAGCTCGAGGACTTCGCCCGTGCCGTGCACGGTGGTGATGGCCTCCTTCGGCGGACGCATCGCCATCTGGACGGAGGTGCTCGGGAGGATGAACTTGTCGGAGCCGACGCGCACGACGAGGCCGTCGATGATGGCCATGGTGAGCGGGAGCTTGATCTTGAAGATCGAGCCGTGGCCCACTTCGGAGGCGATCTCGATCTTGCCGCGAAGTTTCTCGATGTTGCGCTTCACAACGTCCATGCCGACGCCGCGGCCGGAGACGGCGGTGACCTTTTCGGCGGTGGAGAAGCCGGGCGCGAAGATGAGCGCGAAGCACTCCTCGCGGGAGAGCTGGGCGTTGGGCGGGATGATGCCCTTCTCGACGCCCTTCTTGAAGATCTTGTCCGGGTCGATGCCGCGGCCGTCGTCCTGGAGCTCGATAACGATGTTGCTGCCTTGGTGGTAGGCGCGGAGGTGGACCGTGCCCTGCTCGGGTTTGCCGGCGGCGGCGCGGGCCTCGGGCAGCTCGAGACCGTGGTCGAGGGCGTTGCGCACCATGTGGACGAGCGGGTCGGCGATCTCCTCGACGACGGTGCGGTCGAGCTCGGTGTCCTCGCCGCTGACCTGGAAGTGAACCTTCTTGCCGAAGTTGCGCGCGAGGTCGCGGGCGAGGCGCTCCATTTTCTGGAAGGTCGGCTTGATGGGAATCATGCGCAGCGACATGGCGGTGTGCTGCAGTTCCTTCGTGATGCGCGAGAGCTGCGCGACGTTGCGCTGGAGCGGGGAGCTGGCGTCGCCCTGGGCGCGGGCCGACTCGATGAGCTGGCTCTGCACGATGACGAGCTCGCCGACGACATCCATGAGCGAGTCGAGCTTCTCGGTGTTGACGCGGACGGTCTGGCCGCCGGTCTTGTTGGCGCTGGCCTGGGCCTCGATGGCGTTGGCGGTGGCCGCGGAGGAGGTGGTGGCGGAAGGCGCGACGGGGGCCACCGGCGCGGGTGCGGCGGGCGCGGCGGAAACGGGCTCAGCGCGGTCAGCCAGTGGTGCGGCGACGGGCGGAGGCTCGGCGGCCGCGGACGCGGGCGCGGCGTCGGGCCGGGCGAGGCGTTTGACGGCGCGGATGAGGTGGCTGACGTGGATGATGCTGCTCGGGAGCTGGCCTTTCTCGAGGGCGGCGGCGATCTGCTGCGTCAGCAGCTGGAGCGCGTCGCGGCTGCGGAGGATTTCCGTGATGATGGCCGGCGTGAGGCGGAGCTCGCGGTTGCGGGCGAGATCGAGCAGCGACTCGACCTCGTGCGCGAGCGTATGCATGGGCACGAGGCCGAGGAAGCCGGCGTTGCCCTTGATGGTGTGGAAGGAGCGGAAGATGGAATTGAGCGCCTCGGGATTGTCCGGCTGCTGGTCGAGAACGAGGAGCGCGGCCTCGATCTGCTGGAGGTGATCGACGGCCTCGGCGTGGAACTCCGACAGGAGCTCCTGATTTTCGGCGAGGTTGAGTTCGAGCAGAACGTCCGAAGCCGCGTGGGTCTCGTCGTTGGCGGCAGCGGTGGCCGGGACGGGGGCGGATGGGGTCGCCGCCAGGCCAAGCGGATCGGGACTGCGGCCGGCCTTCACGACATCGACGGCACCGGGGAGCCAGCGGATGAGCTGCTGAAGAGCGTCGAGCGCGGCGGCGTCGAAGGGCTGCGCGGCGTCGAGCAGGCGGTCGAGGAGAGCGTGGACCGCCACGATGGCGTCGCGCAGCACCGGCTCGGCGGCGCAATGGTCGCGGATCTCGCCGAGCAGGCTGTAGGAGGGAATCAGGCCGTCGTCGCGGCCGGGTTGGGCGAGAATGGATTCGGCCGCCAGACGGCTGAGCGCGTCATCCAGCGGTTGGAAGGATTCCGGAGCAAGAGGCATGGGAGAGGCGGAGTCGCCGCCCCTGCTCATCGGCCCCGCACCGGAAAACTTTACCGGCACTCTCGCATCTGCTCGGGGATGATTACCGCGAAATCACTCAACTTCCGCCGCGTCGGTCCGACATTAACTTAGAACTTTCTTACACCACACCGTTCCTGAATCACAAATAGCCTATGAAAAATTGGACCATCGGTCGGCGGCTCACTGTCGGCTTTTCCTCACTCGTTCTCCTCACGTGCATCCTTTCCGGTCTATTCTTGGTCACATTGCGCCAAGTCGACACCGCCATCGACTTCATCACAGACGAAGACATCCCGGGAATTACCATCAGCAACATGGTGCTCAAGAACACGCTCAACTACCGCGTGCTAACGTTGCTCCACCTCAGCAGTGACAATCCCGCGGAGCGTCAGAGAATCGGCGAACAGTGCGACAAAGTCGCGCAAGTGGTGCACGAGGAGATCGAGAAATACACCCGCTTGGTGCGGAGCGACGATGAGCGGATGATGTTCGAGAAGCTGAAGCCGGCGTTTGAAAACTACCGAAGCGAGGCCCGCAAACTGCGCCACCTGCACGATGCCGGGCAGACGGCCGAGGCCCAACTAGTCGCGCAGACAACCGCGCCTGCTGCCTATCGAGCCTTCGAATCAATCGTGCTGGAATTGGTGGCATATAATGAAGATTCCGCGGAGAAGTCCGCCGCCCAGAGCATTGGCATGATGGAATCGGCCCAAGCGACGACTTACGCATTGGCTGTGGCGATCTTCGTCATCGCTGCCAGCGCCGGGCTCTTCATCACCCGGGGCATCAACCAATCGATTCGCCGCGTCGCCGGCAACCTGGGCGACGCTGCTTCCCAAGTGTCCGCCGCATCAAATCAAGTATCGGCCTCCAGTCAGTCTTTGGCCGAGGGCTCCAGCCAGCAGGCCGCCTCTCTGGAAGAGATGAGCGCCTCGCTCGAAGAGATCAACAGCATGACAAGTAGCAACGCCGAGAGCGCTCGCACGGCGAAGCAACTCGCCGAACAGACCCGTCAAGCTGCCGAGCACGGAAACGACCAGATGCAGCAAATGAGCGCGGCAATGGATGCCATCAAGGCCTCCTCCGACAACATCGCGAAGATCATCAAGACCATCGACGAAATCGCCTTCCAGACCAACATCCTCGCGCTGAATGCTGCGGTCGAGGCCGCCCGCGCCGGCGAGGCAGGCGCCGGTTTCGCCGTCGTCGCCGAGGAGGTTCGCGCCCTCGCCCAACGCTCCGCCCAGGCAGCGAAAGAGACCGCCGAGAAGATCGATGACTCCATCGCCAAGAGCGCGAACGGCGTCGAACTCTCCGGCCGGGTCGCCTCATCCCTGAAGGAAATCAGCGAACGTGCCAGCCGCATGGACAAGATTGTCGGAGAAATCGCCACCGCATCCGGCGAGCAGACCCGTGGGATCAATCAGGTTAACCAAGCCGTTTCGCAGATGGACAAGGTCACGCAGGCCAATGCCGGCAGCGCCGAGGAGACCGCCGCCGCGGCGGAGGAGTTGAACGCGCAGGCTGCCGCCATGCTGGACAGCGTCGGCGAATTGCAGCGACTCGTTGGCGGGGTCACCTCCTCTGATCGTCTGCGCCCGGAAACTGTGAAGAAGTCCGCGTCGAAACTGACGATTCCTCCTGCAAAGCCGGCCGCTCGCCCTGCCGCCAAGAAAGTCGCTCCCGTCCCCGCTGGTTCCGCCACCTTCTTCGAGTCCTGAACATGAGCACTCCCACCGCCACCGCGCACCACTCCCAATCCAAGCACGCCGGGAAATACCTCACCGTCGTCCTCGACGCCGAGGCCTATGGCATCGCCGTCCTCAAGGTCCGGGAAATCATCCGCATGCAGAAGATCACGCCCGTGCCGCAGATGCCCGAGTTCGTGAAGGGCGTCATCAACCTCCGCGGCCGCGTCATCCCGGTCGTCGATCTGCGGGTGAAATTCGGCCTCAAGGCCGAGTTCGCCGAGCGCACCTGCATCGTCGTCGTCCAGGTGAGGCTGCCCAACGACACGGTCGTGCAGATGGGCCTGATCGTCGACTCCGTCGAGGAGGTCGTCCACGTCCCCGCCGAGGAAATCGAGCCCACGCCCGAGTTCGGCACCAAGGTCGACACCACCTACCTCCTCGGCATGGCCAAGGTGAAGGGCCAGGTGAAGACCCTGCTCGACATCGACCGCGTCGTCGCCCCCGAGACGATGCAGTCGCTGGCGGGCACGGCGGCCTGAGTCCGGCGCCGCGCCTTCTCCCCGCTTCCCGAGCCGGACGGACACCCCGTCCGGCTTTTCTGCACCCGGTCCAGGCACCGGAGGAAATCGGCCAGCCGACCGATGCCCGGGTCGCCGGCTGCGTGAAACTCGAACAAGCTGCCTCTCTCCGCCGCGGTGCTGACTGATTTCGCCATGCCGCTGATGACGGGGGCTGACTTGGTGCGGCAGCTGCGCGCCGTGCGCGATGACGTGCCGGTGCTGCTCATCACGGGCTACGTCGACCCGGCGAAGCAGGAGGACTTGGTGCGTTCCGGCGTCAACGGCATCGTGCGCAAACCGCCGACCGTCGAGGAGCTGGCGGAAGCGGTGCGAAAGTGCCTGCGGGCGAAGGCGGGGTGAACCGCCGCGCGGCGCGGAGCGGGAACTGTAGGGCGGGGTCTCCCGACCCCGCCGCGAACGTGATAACGCCCTCGAACGAAGGCGGGGTCGGAGACCCCGCCCTACAATTTCGGTCTCGTCGCGCGCGCCGCGAGGGAGTTGCGCGCGAGCGCGCAACCGACGGGGTTGCCGCGCGGGGGCGTGGGGACACGGGGGCGAAAGTTTTTTCAGCCGACTGACGTCGGCTGCGACGCAGGAGGTTGCGGTTGGGGGGGGAACGCGCGACGCCGCGGCTTGCGGCCGCGGCGTCGGGGGGAAGCGGTTGATTATTTTCGCCGGGCTCAGCTCGCGGTGGCGAGGGCCGGGGCCGGCATCTTGCCGAGGCTGGCCTTGGCTTCGTCGAGGCTCTCGTGGAAGGACCACCCGCGCGTGTCCTCGAAGCCTTTGCACTCGGTGACGATCTGCGGGTTGCCGACGAGGGCGAACTGCATGCCGAGCTCGCGGCAGGTCTGCATCGCCTGCACGAGGAGCTTGATCACGCCCATGTGGAGCGACTTGAGGGCGTGGACGTCGATCACGGCCTTGTTGTGACCGGCGTCGACGGCCTCGGCCATCTTCGGCTTCATGTAGGTGGAAATCTCGGCGATGACGGAGGGCGAGCAGTTCTCGGGCACGCGCATGATCATGCACTCGCCCTCGACGGCGAAGTAGCGCTGGGAGGTGTCGAGGTTCATCGCCTTGGCGATCTTCGTCTCGAGTTCGCCGAGGTCGATGGGCTTGGTGATGACGGTGGTGAAGCCGACGGTCTGGGCCTGCTGCTGCGGGGCGGTCTCGGTCTTCACGACGAGGCCGAAGACGGGCGTGTATTTCGTCTTCACGTTCGTGCGGATGAGACGGAAGAGCGTGAACGCGGCCTCCTCGGGCAGCGAAAGGGAGATCATGATGAGGTCGGGCGGCGTCTTCGTGCAGAAGTCGATCGCCTCGCCCTGGGTGCTGACGCCGTGGATCTTCCAGGGCGTGTGCTTGAGGCCCTCCTGGATCTGCTGGACGATGGCGGGCTTGTCCTCGACGATGAGCAGCGTGGCGGGGTCGAAGATGGAGCGGGCCTTGGCGGGGCCGTCGGTGAGCGGCTTGAGCTCGATGATGCGGCCGGCCTTCTCGACGAGAACCTCCTCCTTGAAGGGCTTCACGATGTAGTCGCGCACGCCGATTTTGGCGATCTTGAGGACGTTGTCGCGGCCGCCCTCGGCGGTGAGCATCATGACCGGGATGCCCTTGAGCTGCGGGTCGGCCTTCAGCTTGGTGAGCATCTCCACGCCGTCCATGACGGGCATGGTGACGTCGAGGAGAATGAGGTCGGGCATGTCCTTCGCCGCGATGGCGAGGCCCTCGACGCCGTTCGCGGCCTCGAGGATTTCGCAATCGTAGGGCTTGAAGGCTTTCCGCACGATGATGCGGACGGTCTTGGAATCGTCGACAGTGAGGATCTTGTTGCGCATGGGGATCGGAAGTTGGGCTCAGTCGCCGGTCTTCATCAGGATGTCGGTGACGATCTTGTGGCCGGCGCACTCGAACGAGTAGATGTAGCGCTGGGCGGAGCTGATGGGCTCGACGCAGAAATTGCTGCCGCGGAGGATCGACGGGATGGTGAGCTTGCAGGGGTAGCCGGCGTCGCAGAGGCCGTTCTTGAAGCTGCCCGTGCTCATGTTGGTGAGTTCGCCGATGGCGTCGTTGATCACCTCGTCGCCGGCTTCGTCGACCTCGGCCTCGGTCATGCCGAGGAGCTGGCAGGTGCAGATCTTGGCGAAGTCGATCGGGAGGTAGAGGTAGATGAGCCCGTTGGCATCGCCGAGGAAGCCGACGGTGCCGACGACCTGGGGCGTGGGAGCGGAGCCCTCGACGGGCACCGGGGGCCAGCCGGCGGCATCGCCCTGCGTGGAGGAGCCGACGAGCGTGGAGGTCTGGCCGAGCATGGTCTTGAAGACGTCGGCGATGGCACGGGTGATGTTCTCCCGGATGAGGCTTTCGGAGATCTCTTGGGCAGCGGGCATAAAAGGAAAGGGGCTCGGCGGAAAAGAGTGGCTCGCCGCCGTGTTATCGGCGCGTCCCGGCGCGGACTTTACGCAAAAGTTCACGCAAGTGGCGGAGGCAGCGCGGGCCGTGGGGCATGAGGTGCCATCGGCACACCCGGGCGCGAGTGAAGCGGAATGAAGACGAACGAAGCGGAACAGAGGTCCGCGGCGCAAAATCGCCGCGCGCATGCATGCCGCTTCGCTCGCTGGGTAGCAGCCGTCGTGAGACGGCTGTTTGGATATTCCCTGCGGAACTAACCCAGCCGTCTGACGACGGCTGCTACGATGGAAGGTGCGTGACGGCCCGCGAGGCCGCGGGCCCTCCTTCCCCTGCCCCTCCGGCGAGCGGGATCCCTGCGTCGAACTCAGTCGGCGGTGTCGGCGCCGACTTCGACGGGGTCGCCGGCGTCGCGGTATTCCTGCAGCTTGTTGCGGAGCGTGCGGATGGAGATGCCGAGGAGTTCGGCGGCCTTGGTGCGGTTGCCGCCGGTCTGCTGGAGCGCGGCCTTGATGGCCTGTTTCTCGAGCTCGGCGATGGTCAGGACCTTGCCGTCGGCGTCGACGAGTCCGGCGCCGGCGGCGTGGCCGTTCGGGGCCGCCGCGGAGGCGTCGGGTTGCTCGAAATCGAAGGGAATCGCCGAATTGAGCAGGGCCTCGCCGGTCGAGATTGCGGCGCCCATGGTCGGCAAACCGAGCGCGGCGGCCGAGACGGCGCGCCCCTGCTCGGTGAGGATGACGGCGCGCTCGATGGTGTTTTGCAGCTCGCGCACGTTGCCGGGCCAACGGTAGGCGAGCATGGCGGCGAGGGCGGACTCGGAAAAGCCGGCGACCTTGATGCCGAGCTTGCGCGCGAAGCGCGCGAGGAAGTGCTCGGCGAGCGGGAGGATGTCGTCCGTGCGCTCGCGGAGCGCGGGCACGTGCACGGGGAAGACGTTGAGGCGGTAATACAGGTCCTGCCGGAACACACCTTTTTCGACGTAGCTGAGGAGGTCGCGGTTGGAGGTGGCGAGGATGCGGACGTTGACCTTGATGGTGCGGTTTCCGCCGACGCGCTCGAACTCGCGTTCCTGGAGCACGCGGAGGAGCTTGGCTTGGAGGTTGGCGGGGATCTCGCTGACCTCGTCGAGGAGGAGCGTGCCTTGGTTGGCGAGCTCGAAGCGGCCTTCGCGGCGCTCGGTGGCGCCGGTGAAGGCGCCGCGCTCGTGGCCGAAGAATTCGCTCTCGATCAGGTTTTCGGAAATGGCGGCGCAGTTGACCTTGATGAACGGGTGCTGGCGCCGCGGGCTGCGGCGGTAGAGCTCGCGGGCGACCATCTCCTTGCCGGTGCCGTTCTCGCCGGTGATGAGAACGGTGGCGTCCGTCGGCGCCACCCGCTCGATGAGCTGGCGGAGCCGGAGCATGACCGGGCTCTTGCCGACGATGGCGCCCTCTTCCTCGCCCTGCTGGTCGCTGAGCAGGCGGTTGACCTGGAGCAGCTGGCGGTAGCCCTGGGCCTTCTTGATGATGATGTCGATCTGCGAGGGCGTGAAGGGCTTGAGGACGTAGTCGAAGGCGCCGGCCCGCATGCAGGAGACGGCGGACTCGATCGAGCCGTAGCCGGTGACCATGACGACGAGCGGGCGTTCAGGCAGCGTGGCGAGGCGCTCGAGGAATTGCTGGCCGTCGCCGTCCGGCAGACGGATGTCGAGCATCACCAAGTCGAAGGACTCGCGGGCGAGGAGGGCCTCGGCTTGGGAGAGCGTCTCGGCGGTGGCGACGGTGAACTTGCGGCGGGTGAAGATCTCCGTCTGGAGATTTCGGACCACCGGTTCGTCTTCGACGATCAGGACTTTCTCAAAGGACATCAGCCAGGCTCAGGTTCGCAGGTGTGCAGTTAGACAAGGTGCCATCGGTAGCTCCGGGCCGCGGCGATTCAAACCAAACCGGCGGACGGAGCCGGCCCGCCGCCCGAGTGGGCCAGCAGACGGCGGACACGGGCGAGGACCTCGGAAGGCGCGTAGGGCTTCGGCAAATAATCGACGGAAACGCAGCGGGGCAGCGGCGCCACGCCGCGACCGGAGACGCTGCCGCTCGTCACCAACACCGGCAGATCCGGCTCGAGTTCGCGGAGTTTCACGCAGACCTCGCGGCCATCGCTGTCGGGCAGGCGGCAATCGGCGAGGACGAGGCGGATTTCGTGGCGATGCAGCTGGAAGAGCCGGAGCGCCTCGGCGCCCTCGGCACACCAGTAGACGCGCAGCCCGAGGCTGCGCATGAGGGCCTTGAGCAGGCCGGCGATGGTTTCGTTGTCTTCGATCAGCAACACGGCATCCTTGCGGATGGTGCCAGTGGGGGTGGTCGCTGCTGCTGGAGGGGGCGAGAAGGACACGTCGCTCATGCGCGGGACGGGAAGCCAAGCAATGCGGCCCGGAAGCGCGAGCCTTCTTTGCGCGGCAACCGGCTGTTTTTTCGGGAAATTTTCCTCAAGTCGGGGCTTTTCGTGCCGATGGCCTGCCCACGGCATCGTCCGTCCCTTCCTCCCATGCATACCCGCCTCCTCTCCTTCCTCTCGGATATCGAACGGGCCCTCGCGGCTGACGATCCCAGCCCGGAGGACGGCACGTGGGAGACGTCCCGGAGCGTCAACTACCATCAGGGCCTCGCCCGGCTGACGCTGGACGTGCGCACGGCGACCGGGCTCAAGCCCCGCGGCAGTGTGCTGCTCCAAGGCTATCAGCTGGCCGACGGCACGCCCTGCCTGAAGGCGGCGCTCTCCTGGCATGGGACGGAAACCGGCGCCGTGCGCGCGATCTACTCGAAGCCCGATCTCGACTGGACCCGCGAGGCGCGCAAGGTCGCCGCCGAGTGGATGGCCGGACCGCCGGCCGACACGGCCGCGAGCGAAGTGGCCGAGCCCGCGGAATTGGCCGCGGCGGGTTGAGGGGTGAAGCAACCGAACCTTGTTTTCGCCGCAACCTTCCAGCGTAGCAGCCGTCGTAAGACGGCTGTTTTCGTTTGGCCAGGAGGACGGGAGTGCGAGCGGGGATTCGTCAGCCGACTTACGTCGGCTGCTACGAGGGGCGAGGCCAGCGGCGGAGGTGCTTAGTTGCGCGCGAGCGCGCAACCTACAGGCTGGCGCTGCTGGAGGGCCGAGGCCTCGCGGGCCGGAGATTTACACGAGCCAATCATGACTCGTCCTTCAACCGCGGCCCGCGGGGACGCGGGCCCTCCCCTGCCCGGTCGCTCAGGCGGCGGTGTTGAAGCGGGGCTCGAGGGCGGTGCCGAGGCCGCCGCCGTTGTAGACGGGGGCGACGCGCGAGAGCCGGTTGCGGGCCTCGTCGATGCGGCGCAGCTCGGATTGCAGGCGCGCCAGGTGCGAGTCGAGGAGGACGGCGTTGCGCCGCCGTTGGGACACGAGTTCCTCGATGCGCGGCCGCAGGACGGCGAGATCGGGATCGACGGCGAGGGCGCAGAGTTTTTCCACCAGCGGCGCCGCGCGCTCCGAGATCTGCACGGCCTCGACGAGGTCGAGCGAGCGCAGGAGCACGGCTTCCTGGCTCGCGAAATCCTCGAGGGCGGCGAGCAGGCGGCAAGCGGTCTGGTAGGAATCGTTCATCACGCCACTCCGCGCATGGGGGAAGGTCCGGTGGTGTCGTGCTTGCGGAGCATTTCGGCCCAGGCATCACGCACTTCGCGGAGGAGACGCTCGACCTCGACGACCGGCTCGACCTGCTTGCGCAGGTTGGCCTCGGTGAGGCGGCGGATGTAGTAATCGTAGAGGCGTTCCATCGTGCGGGAGAATTCCCCGCCGGCCTCGTGGTTGAGTGTGCTCTGCAGCTCGTGGAGAATGGACTGCGCCTTGATCAACTGCGCGTTGATGATCTCGTAGCGGCGGGGATCGTCGGCCGGGCGTTCGAAACTCTCGCGGGCGACGTGCAGGGCCTTGAGGGCGCCGTCGTAGAGCATCAGCACGAGCTGGCCCGGGCTGGCCGTGAGGACGGAGTTGGCGCGGTAGGTGCGCGCGTAGTCTTGGGCGACCATGGGCGGCTCAGGACTCGTCGGCGGTGAGATCGGGCGAGGCGAGAATCAGGCCGGCAACCTTGGCGAGGACGTCGCGCGGCGGGTAGTTCGGGTCGGCGGCGAGGGCCTTGGCGCGCTCGACCACCTCGGGCCGGATCTCGGGCTGCGCGGCGAGCGCGGAGCGGAGGGCGGCGGACTGGCCGGCGCTGAACTGGTCCGCACCGGGACCGCGCACGACGGGCTTCGAGGGGGCCGGGGCGACGGCGTCCGTTCGCGCCGTCCGGTCGGAGGATGAAGTGGAAGGGATCATTTTCTCAGCGTTGGAGGGAACGGTCTGCCGCTGATGCGAGTTACAGGGAACGCCGTTGGTTGACAGGCTCATTTATCGTCCGCGGAGGCGGAAACTTTAGTTGGTTTGCGTAAAGGTTCGGTGAAGGCGGTCAGCGCGGAGGCAGCGTGGCGAACATGGCCTCGGCCGCGAAGGTGGCGAAGCGGCCGGGGCTCTGCAGCGCGGCGGGGCTGAGGTCGAGGGGCTGGGCGGCGCGGTCGGCCTTGAGGTAGCGGCGGCGGGCGCTGTTGGCCACGGCGGGATCGGCGGCGGAGATGACCTCGTCGAAGGTCCACAGCAGCCGGACGTCGCGCACGGTGGCGAGTTTGGCGCGGAAACCGATGGCCTGGGGCCGGTAGGCTTGGTGCGCGGTGAGGTCGGTGAAGAGCACGGCGTCGGCCGCGTAGCGCGCGGCGATCTGCTCGAGGAACCCGTGGGGCAGCGCGCCGCTGGAGGAGAAATCGGATGCGCCGAACCAGCGGCGCGCCTCCTCGCGGCTCATCGCCACCACCTCGAAGCGCTGCTGCGCGAGCAGGGCCTCGGCGACGATGCGGTCGAGCGTCTCGGCCGTCTCGGCGGGCACGAGCCCGCCGCCGCTGACGGGGAGGACGACGACGCGGCGCAGCTCGGCCGGCAGGACCGGCTCGGCGGCGAAGTTGCGGGGCGCGTAGAACGGACCGATGAGGGCCGGGTCGACGGCGACGGTCTCGCAGCCGGCGAGCCAGAACGCGGTCGCGGCGAGCGGGAGGGCGAGAAGCGGGAGGCGGCGGCGCGTCATGAGTTGGAGTTCTTGAAGAAGGCGTTGGTCAGCGCCGTGCCCTGCTGCTGGATGCGGGACTGCGCCTCCTCCATCTTGATGAAGCTGGCGGTGAGGAGCTCGCGCTGCTGGGCGAGGCGGCGCTCGAGGTCGCCGATCTGCCGGTCGAGCGAGGAGTTGGTCTGCGTGAGGCGCGTCTGCTGGCCGCTGGTGGCGGTGGCGAGCGTGTCGAGCCGCTGGGTGAACTTCGCGGCGAAGCCGTGGGTCGAGGTTTGGAAGAACGACTCGACGTCGCCGGGCTTTTCGCGGAGCGCGGCGCTGAACTTGGCCTCGTCGCGGATGGAGAGCGTGGCGCCGGTGCCGGTGAAGCCGATGCCGAGGTCGTCGAGGCGCGCGATCGTGCCGCTGACGTTCGAGAGCGCGCCGAACGCGAGCGTGCGGAGGTCGCGCGCCCACTCCTGGACCTCGCGGTTGTTGGAGAGCACGGCGGCGGTGACCTTGCCGTCGGTGGAGGTGACGCGGGTGCGCTCGTCGATGAAGGTCTGGACGGCGTTGTAGGCGGTGAGGAAGGCATTGACCTTGGTGCGCATCGCGTCGGTGTCAGCGGCGATGGTGAAGGTCTGGGTGCCCTCGGAGTCGACGGTGAGGCTGAGGCCGGCGATGCCGTGCGCGGTGGCGTCGAGGGTGTTGGAGCCGCTGGTGAGCGTGGTGCCGTCGTTGAGGCGGAACTGGGCGTCGTTGCCGCGCTGGAGGGTGGCGCCGGTCGTGAGACCGAGCGCGCCGAGGAGGCCGCCGGCGCTTTCGCTCACATTGAGGCCGATATCGCCGGTGGCGTTGTTGGCGAGCACGACACGGTCGTTGACGGCGTCGTAGCTGGCGGTGACGCCGGCGCCGGCCTGGTTGATGCGACGGAGGAGGCCGGAGAGGGTGTCGTTGTTGACGTTGTAGGCGATGGCGACGCCGTTGAGGGTGAACGAGCCGTTGCCGGATTCGTCGACGGCGGTGACGGCGGTGCGGAGACCGGCGTTGGCGAGCTTCGCGGTGGTGTTCATCGCGCCGAGGGTGCCGGAGCTGATGACCTCGTCGGTGCCGTTCTGAGCGAGCTTCAGCACGCGAAGGAGGTTGGAGGTGTCGTTGGCGGCGCCGAGGGTGATCGGGCTCTCGCTCGCGCTGCGGAGCGTGATGCGGTCGGTGGTGTGGTCGTAGCTCGCGGTGACGTCTCCGCCGGTGGCGGTCTCGATGGCGGCGAAGACGTCCTCCAGGGAATCGGTGAGCGCGACGGTGACCTTCTGGCCGTTGACGGAGAAAGTGCCGGCGGTGGGCGCGACGCCGGTGCGGAGATTGGCGAGCGTGAGACCGGAAACGTCGTCCGAAGCATGCAGGCCCTGCGCGATGTCGGCGGCGCCGAGGCGGCGGGCGGCCGTGGCGAGCTGCAGGACCTGGACTTTGTAGGCGCCGGTGGCGGTGCCGGCGCTCGCGGACGCGCTCCACGCTCCGGTGCTGGCGGAAGAGGCGACCTTGCGGCCGGAAAACAGCCCGACGTCCTTCAGGCCGGCGGCGGCGGTGTTGAGGGCGCCGATGCGCGTGCCGAGTTCGCCGAGGGCGTTATTGCGCAAGGTGTTGGTGCGCTGCTCATTCTGGATGCGCGTGATCGGCACCCGCTCGAGATCCATCAATTGATCGACGAGCGACTTCCAATCGAAGCCGGAGGCGAGTCCTGAGAGTTGTAAGCCAGCCATGAGTTTTGGGACGAGAATGCCCCACACCTTCATCGGCCGCTCCGGCAAAAAATTAAGCGAATCGGCGGGGGCGAAAAAATTTTCGGGACCGTTCCGGGGCGGTGCGGCGAGGGCGTTTTTGCGAGCGAAATCCGGCCGCGGTGCGGCGGCGCGCGGCGCGGGGCGAAAAAAATTTTCGCGCGCACTCGCGCTAAATTTTTTCGCGCCCTGCGCCGTTACTCCCCCTGCCGCGAATCAGAAACAAGGCCGGTCCGCTCCGGGGCCGCTAACCGGGAGCCGATTGCGACACGGACGTCGCACTCAAAATCAAGGAAGATACCATGTCAGTCGTCATCAACACCAACTTCGCCGCGACCGTCGCGTCGAACAACCTCGCCGCCTCCAACGAAAGTTTGCAGAGGAGCCTCAACCGGCTCTCCAGCGGCTCGAAAATCGTCAACCCCGCCGATGATGCGGGCGGTCTCGCCGTCTCGATGAAACTGTCCGCCGCCGCCAAGCGGTCCGGCGCGACGATCACGAACATCGCCAACTCCGTCTCCTTCCTCCAGGCGCAGGACGGCGTGCTCAAGGTCACCGGCAAGGTGCTCGAGCGCATCGGCGAGCTGAAGACCCTCTACGCCGACCCGACCAAGAACGCCGACGATAAGGCCAACTACGACGCCGAGTTCCTCCAGCTCCAGGAGCAGCTCACCTCGCTCACCGGCGAGAAGTTCAACAGCGTCGACCTCTTCGGCTCCGCGTCGCTCACCGTGCCGGTCTCCGCCGACAGCACCCAGACCGTGAACATCACGGCGAAGGATCTCGCCGACTCGGCCTCGGGCGTCGGCTCCCTCACCGACTCGGGCGTCACCAGCCTCGCGGACATCGACCTCAGCGACATCACCGACGCCATCCAGCGCGTCGCCACGATGCGCGCCAACAACGGCGCCGAGCAGAGCCGCCTCGGCTTCGCCTCCGAGGTCCTCACGGTCAACAAGGCCAACCTCGAATCCGCCAACAGTCGCATCGTCGACGTGGATGTGGCCGAGGAATCGACCCGGCTCGCCCGCTGGAACGTGCTCGTCCAGTCCGGCACCGCGATGCTCTCGCAGGCCAACCAGAGCTCGCAGATCGCGCTCCGCCTCCTCCAAGGCTAAGCGCCCCCACCCGCGCAGGGCCGGACTAGTCCCCCGGCCCGAGCGCTTCGCTAGAGCGGTTGTCTATATGATTTCCCGGCGCGCCTGCGGCGCCGGCCCCTTTGAAGCATCAGCCTCAAACGGCGCGACCCGGCGCCGCACTCCTCCGGGTCCGTGGCGACGACGGATGGTCGCAAGGATCAAGGATAGATACCATGTCAGTCGTGATTAATACCAACTACGCGGCGACGGTTGCCTCCAACAACCTGGCCGCCTCGAACAGCATGCTGCAGCGGAGCCTCAACCGGCTCTCCAGCGGTTCGAAAATCGTCAACCCCGCAGACGACGCCGGCGGTCTCGCCGTGTCGATGAAGCTGTCCGCCGCGGCCAAGCGCTCCGGTGCGGCCGCCACCAACATCGGCAACTCCGTCTCGTTCCTCCAAACCCAGGACGGCGTGCTCAAGGTCGCCGGCAAGGTTCTCGACCGCGTCAGCGAGCTCAAGACCCTCTACGCCGACCCGACCAAGAACGCCGACGACAAGGCCAACTACGACGCCGAGTTCACCCAACTCCAGTCGCAGCTGACCTCGCTCGCCTCGGAGAAGTTCAACGACGTCTCGCTCTTCGGCTCCACGGACCTCACGGTCCAGGTGTCGGAGGACGGCACGCAGACGGTCACCCTGAGCGGCAAGGACCTCGCTGACTCCGCCTCCGGCGTCGGCGCCCTCACCGACTCCGGCGTCACGAGCCTGGCGGACATCGACCTCGACGACATCACCGGCGCCATCCAAAGCGTCGCGACGATGCGCGCCAACAACGGCGCCGAGCAGAGCCGCCTCGGCTTCGCGTCCGAAGTGTTGACGGTCAACAAGGCCAACCTCGAGGCCGCCAACAGCCGCATCACGGATGTGGACGTCGCCCAGGAATCCACGCAGCTCGCGCGGTGGAACATCCTGGTCCAGTCCGGCACCGCGATGCTCTCGCAGGCCAACCAGAGCGCCCAGGTCGCTCTGCGCCTCATCGGCTAAACCGGCTTGTTCTAGTGGTTGTTCTGATTCGCCCACCCCCCCGGCCGCCCGCAAGGGCGGCCGGGCAAGGGGGCGGTGAAAGCGGTCCACTGGGACAACGCCGGCGGCCAGGGGCCTCACCTCTATCCGCGAGAAGACCTCGGAGTTTCCCTCCGGGGTCTTTTTGTTTTCGCCCGCGGCCGTGGGAGTCGCTCCGCCTCATGCGCAAGCGCGCGCGAATCATCCCCGGCGAACGGAATCCCGTTGATCGCACCGCCGCGGGCACAGCACGCGGCCCCGCCTCCGCCCGCCTCTCGCATGACCGAGCCGTTGTGCGCGAGCCCCGGCGGCACGGGGCGCGTGAATGGCTCCACCGGCGTCACCATCTCGAACGGACTCCTCGCGATCTAGCGCAGGTAGTCCTCGCCAAACCGCCGGCTGATGCTCGGTGCGTGGCCGACGTTTCGGCAGCAGGCTTCCGCCGACCTCGAGCACGCGTTGCCCGAGATACCCACCATTTTTCGGCCTCCGCCGCACCGTGGGCGAGCTCACGGCGCTCGGCCACGACGTGCGGACCGTCTCGCGCGGTTCTCAGGCAACGTGCCGGGAACGCGCGTCGGCGGTCGCGGCGCGCATGCGGCTGACGAACGCCTCGGCTTGGGCGAGATCGCCTTCCGTATCGACTTCGCAGCACACCACCGCCTGCGCCGGCAGAGGCGCATGCAACGCCAGCCGCGAGAAGACGTCGCGCCCGTTCTCCTCGAGCATGCCGGGCGGCAGGCAAGCGACATTGGCCCATTCCCACGGCGATCGCTCGGTGCGGCTGAAGCTGGTGACGGTCAGATCGCCATTCGCTCCGACCTTGGCGGCGGCGAACACCGCCTGCTCGGTCTTCGCCTCCGTGACGCCGATCAAGGGCGCCCGGCAGGCGGCGCTGGTCAGGAAGGCCGCGAAACTCTGCGGCTCGAAGATGATGTCGCCATCGAGGTAAAGACAGGGCTCCTCGAGAAAACGCGCCCCGAGCCAGTAACTCTGCTGCGTGGTCGTGGTGCGATAAGCCGGGTTGCGCACGATCGTGAGGTCGCGCCGCAGCCGGAAGGCCGCCTCGATCACCTCGTGCTCGAGATAACCGACGACCAGGCGCACGTCCGGCACGTCGCGCAGCAGCTCAAGCTGCCACTCGAGAATCTTGCGGCCCGCGACTTCGACCAGGCACTTCGGTTTGCCGTGACCCAGGCGCGAACCGAGGCCGGCGACGGCGATTACAGCGTGTTTAACAGTCGGCATAGAGTGTCTCCTTCGCCCACGACGTAGGCGGCATTGTCGATCACCTCGCGCGCCGGCGCATGCACGCCGCCGTAGGCGACGCCGAGGTCCGCCTCCTCGAACATCGGCAGGTCGTTGAACCCCTCGCCGATGCACACGACGCGGTCGTAGTGGGTCCGCAGCTCGCGCACCGCGCTGCTCTTCCGCAGCACGTGCGTGAGGGCGCCGAGCCGGCCGTCGGGGCGGATGTCGGCGCGCGACGAATACATCCCGCACCCGAGGCTGCCGGCGAGGCGGCGCACCCACACGTCGAGATTGCCCGTGACGACATAGCACTGGTCGCGGTGGTCGCGGATGAAACCGGCGATGCTCTCCTCCAGCGGCACCTGCTCGACGATGCGTGCGACCGTGTCGACCTCGATCTCCGCCAGCAGGCGGCAGCGCAGCCGGAACGACATCTCGAAGGGAATCTGGCCGCGGATCGTCATCTGCGTGAGGAAGCCGATCTCCTCGGCGAGGCCGAGCTCGGCGGCGATGACGGGCAGCACCTCCAGGCGCGTGACGGTGCCGTCGAGGTCGAAACAGAAGGCGGTGTTCTTTCTCATGCGCGTCGGGTCCAAAGTTGGATCTGCTGCTCCGTTTCCTTGCGGTTGCAGAGTTCAGGGGGATAGAGGTGCCGCTCGACCTCGCAGACGAAGCCGGCCGCCCGCAACGGGCCGCCGAACAGGGCGTGGCACTGCTCCGGCGTGCGATAGATGGCGCTGTAGTCGCGCTGCAGCTCGCGCGACGGGAAGCGATCGAGCGTCAGGCGGCTGCCGGTGATCGCCATGGGCTCGCGCAGGTAGACCCGCGCCGCCGGGGCCGCGAGCAGCGCCACTGCCCGCGCCAGCCGGTCCACGTCCGCGTCGTTCAGGTAGATCAGGATGCCGGAGCAGATGAACAGATCGAACGGGCCGCTGCGCTCCAGCGTCGCCGGGGAAATCTCCTGGGCGGCGAGCCGCTGGAAATGGGTGTGGGGCAACTGTCGCGCCCTCGCCAGCCGGAGGAGTTCGCCGCTGAAATCGACGCCCACATACTCGCCCACCTTGCCCGCCAGCTCCTCGGCCCAGCGGCCGTAGCCGCAACCGATGTCGAGCACGCGATCGCCCGGCTGCGGGTGCAGCAGGGGCAGCACGGTGTCGCGTTCGCACGCGTCGCGGCGCGCAGCCAGCTCCTTGTCCTGATACATCGTTGCGGTCTGCGGCGCCTCGGCGGTGGCGGTGCGCCCGCGGGACTCGAAGAAGTCGAGCGTGGCCGCGTAGCTGATCTCGTGGGGTTGTCCGGTGTAACGCATGGCGAATCAAACGGCAGTCAGGGAGGGCTGCGCGCACTCGGCCGCGAGACGCGCGAGCAGGCAGGACTTGATCGTGGCGGCGACACCCTCGGCCGGGAAATACATCACCTCCGGATAAGCGGACATCCGTGCCGCCGCGCGGGGATCCTCGCCCCGGGCGACCAGCGTGAGGAAGGCCCGGATGTCGTCCGCCCGCTCCGCCGTGTAGCTGTGCGCGCGGACGAATTCGCCGTCCGCATTGAGCGACGGTCCGCGCGGATTGTGCAGGTAAAGCAGCGGCTTCCCCGTGGCGGCATACTCGAGCAGGAAGGTCGAGGCGTCGGAGAGCATTGCGGCGGACGCCGCGAACACCGGGAGATAAGACGGCCGCCGGTCGATCAGCACGTTTCCCGCGCGTTCGACGCGCGCGAGGAAATCCTGCACCTGTGCCCGCGACCAGATGCGGCGCGCCTCGAGCGTGCCGAAGAACAGCGGGTGCGGCCGGATGACGAAGGCGAGGTCCGGCCGGCGCGCGAACTCCTCGAGCAGGAACTCCTGCCAGAGCAGAAACGTCGAATACCCGGTGCCATCGGGCCGGATGTCGAATTGCGGGTTCCAGAAGACGATCTTCCGTCCGGCGGCGAAGCGCGTGAACTCCTCGTCCGGGGCCAGGTTCCCGAGATCCCGCAGGGCATCGAGACGCGGATGGCCGGTGACCGCGACATGGGCGGCGCCGACGGAGCAGTGGCGCTCGAACATCGCCCGGTGCCGCGGCGACCGGGCGAACACCGCCCACGCGTGGCGCTGCAGCGGCAGATCGAACTGGTTGGTCGCATTCGTGTCGCCTCCGCCGATCTCCAACCCGTAGGGCACATACGCAAGCCGGGGCACGAGGCGGAGCAGATTGGCCGTCTGCAGCGGCGTCGGCCGCGTGCGGTCGTAGGGGTTTTGCACGAAGAGGACGTCGGCGAAATCGGCCTCGAGCGGACGTTCATCCCACCGCGTGAAGGGCACGCCCTGTTTCCGCAGGAAGGTGTAGATCGCCTCGGGTCCGCCCTCCGGCGGGTAGGGATGCTGATACGGCGCGGCCACCACCTGCGGTTGAAACGCCGGATCCTCCGCCATGGCGTGCCACACGCTTTCCAAGCTCGTCCAACCCTGCGGGTGCTGCGCGAGGAACGCCACGCGCACCGGGCGGACCGCGGGATCGACCATAGGCAACTCGTGCGAGCGCCCGGCCCTCCGGCACTGGACGGCGAGGCCGTCGAGCAAACGGCCGGAACGCCGCAGCGCCGTGCCGAGCCGATCGAGCAGGTCGGCCGAATCCGGTCTGAGCGCCACGGCGCGCTCGAGCACGCTCACCGCCGCCTCATCGCGACCGGCCAGTTCGTGCAGCCGGGCGAGCGCACGCAGTGCGCGCTCATCCGCCTCGTCGAGGCGCAAGGCCTCCTGCACCACCTTGGCGGCCTCGGCGTCCCGCCGCTGCAGAATCAGCGCCTCCGCCAGCGCCGCGGCGATGGTGGCGTCCCGGGGTGCGACCGTGCGGGCTTGGCGAAGCAGTTTCTCCGCCAGCGGACCGCCCTGCTTCAGCAGTGCGAGATCGGCGAGCAGCGTGAGGGCAGCGACGTTGCGCGGGTCGCGCTGCAGCGCGGCGCGGCCGAGTTCGAGCGCGCGGTTGTAGTCGCCGCGCTGGTAAAGCATGCGCGCCTCATTCGCCTGCTCCGTCGCCGTGGGCGGCGGCACGGCGTGGGCATCGCGGCAGAACACAGCGAGCTCCGCACTCGCGGCCGCGAACCCGGCCCGGGCGAAGATTTCCGCCAGCTCCGGGATCTGCGTCTCCGCGGCGTCGGCGCACCAGATGCGGGTCGCCGCACTGTTCGCCGCGGCGGTGGCATCCACCGTCGTGGTGACGAGCAGGTCCGCCGGCGACGGGCACGCCGCGGCGCGTGCGACCGTCACGCGGGGCAGCGTGGCGCAAAGCTGCGCGAAACTTTCCGGCGCACCGGAGGCGAGGCCGACCGTCACGTTCTCCTGCGTGCGGTGCAGCTCCTGCACGCCTTCATACACCATCGCGCTGGCGAGCAACTCGTGCGTGCCGCCGAACGCGATCAAGCGCGCGGTCGCGTCCTCGAGCGGGAACGGCCCGGGCGCGCGACCGTCGACGGCGAGCGCCTGAAACATCGCGCGCCGCGCGGCCTCGCCACACGTGCGCAGGAACCACTCGCGCCCGGCCTCGGCCACCACGCGCGCCTCGCCGGGATGCGCGAGGTAGTGCCGCGCCCGGTCGATCAGCTCGGCTTCGTTCGCGTAGGTGACCATGCCGCAGCCTTGGCGGCCGAATTCCGCGAGACCGGAAAGTGGCGCGAGCTCGTCGGTGAGCAGCAGGCCGCCGGCGGCGAGGATTTCAAAGACGCGGAGGTTGAGGTCGCCATTGAGGCTCGCATTGAACCCGAGCAGGTTCGCGCCGTAGTGCGCGAGCGCCGCATCCTGCGCGATCACGCGCTGGTCGAGCGGCAGACCGGCAGCCGTGAGCGCCGACAAGAGACGCGTGCGGCGCGGGTGGTGTTTGCCCGCCTGACCGACAAAGGCGATGCGCGGAGCGCGCTCGCCGCCGCTCCAGCTCGCCCGCACCGCGGCATCGGGGTGCGGGAACGTCAGCCCCGGGAACCAGAAGAGATTCTTGAAGCCCGCCGCGCCGAAGAACGGGGCATGGTGCCGGTCGTAGAGAAACACGATCCGGTCGAACGGCTCCGCCGCGGCGTAGCGGATCATCGTCAGGAGCGGCGACTGCAGGTGATGCGTGTCGGCGAGCAGGAGGATTTTCGGACCGCGAAAGGCCCCGAGGTTGCGCGGCAGGTTGCGGCGGCTCGCGTCGACGAGGCAAACGAGCACGTCGGGCCATTGCTCCAGCGGGAGCTTGGCGAAGAGCGACGCGATCGAGTATTCGCCCGCCGGCGTCTGCAGCGAAACCCAGCGGCCGCCGGCGTCCTGCGCGTCGGTCCAGTCCGGCCCCGCGTTGATCTGCTCCTCGCCGAGCTGCGGTGGAGCCATGTAGCGGGCGGACGAACCGGTCAGGAGGAGAACACGCATGGGATTGGCCGCCGGTTGCAATGGGCATGCCAGCCGTAAAACCGGCTCGTTAACGCCCTGCCCATGATTGCGTTGCGGAGAACTTTCTGCGGACATGACCGCAAAACCGGCGACGACGGCGCGTGGCCGACGCGAGAAGGAAAATTTTGCCCTGCGGGCGCCGCGCCTCACCGCGCCGCGACGGCGGCGGTTTCGCACCACGCCGCCCAGCAGCGGCGCACGGCCTGCCCGAAACGCTCGGCCTGGCCGGCGTGATCCATCAGCGGGCTCATGAGCATCTCGGTGCGGAGATGGACGCGGAGATCGCGCAGGCGTTCGCGATCCGCCGCGAGCGCGGCGGCGATGCGCACGTAGTCGTCGGCGGACGTCGCGATCCATTCGGGATGACCGACGGCCTGCAACAGGCTCGCGCTCACCCGCGCGACGTGGCGGTCGCCGAGCCGGGTGACCACCGGGACGCCCATCCAGAGCGCCTCGCACGTCGTCGTCGTGCCGTGATACGGGAACGTGTCGAGGGCGACGTCGACGCGCCGATACAGCGCCAGGTGTTCCTCGGTCTGCGCCGTGCGCTCGAGCAACTCGACGCGATCGGCCGGAAGGCCCGCGGCGGCGAAGCGCTGCCGGTAGCGCTGGCGCACGGAGTCGTCGCCGAGGCCGCGGCCTTTGAGGAGCAGGCGCGAGTGCGGCACCGCCGCGAGCAGGTCGGCCCACAGGCGCAGCGTGGCGTCGTTGACCTTGGCGAGGTTGTTGAAGCAGCCGAACGTGATCGGCGCCTCGGCACCCGCACGGCACGGCGGCTCACCGGGCTCCGGTGCGCCCTCGGCCGGTTGGTAGGACCAGGCGGTCGGCGCAAAGCGCACGAGTTGCTCGGTGGCAAAGGCGTCCGCGTCGCCGGCGGGATCAGCGATCGCGTCGGTGAAGCGGTAGCCGATGGCGGGGACGCCGGTGGTGTTCGGGTAGCCGAGGTAGGTGATCTGGACGGGCGCGAGGTGCCGGGCGAAAAGCGGCAGCCGGTTCGTCATGCCCGTGTGCCCCGCGAGATCGACCAGGATGTCGGGCTGATCGGCGCGGATGCGTTCCTCGACGACGCGCCCGGGTTGGCCGACGAAGTTGCGCCAGACGGCGGCGATCGACTTCAGGCGCTGCGAAACCGCATCCTCCCGGAAGTGGTCGTGATAGAGGTAGATTTCAAATGCGGCGGGGTCGAGGTGCCGGAGGATCGGCTCGATGAAATAAGCACAGGAGTGCGCGCGCAGGTCCGGCGAAAAGACGGCGAGGCGCAGGCGGCGCGTCGGCGCGGGTTCGTGCGGGAAATCGGGGCTCGGCGTCTCGCCCAGCAGGCGGCCGAATCCGGCGTGTTCCGCGAAGACCTGCTCGCGCGTGAGGTCATCGAGGTAGTTGAGTGCGAAGAGGCGATAGCTGTGGGCGTCGAAGTTCTTCGGCTCGAGACGCAGGTAGCGACCGTAAGCCTCGATCGCCTCGGGGATGCGGTGTCCCTGCTGCAGCGCCTGGGCGCGGCCGAAGTGGGCCTTCGCGTAGTGCGGGTCGGCGGCGAGCGCGCGGTCGTGGCAGGCGAGCGCGTCGCCAACCCGACCGTAGACGCTGAGCGTGAGGCCGTAGTTATACCAGCTGACGGCGTTCTGCGGATCGAGGGCGGTGGCGCGCTCGTGGCACTCGACGGCCTCCTTGAGCCGGTCCTGCGCCTTGAGGCAGTAGGCGAGGTTGTTCCAGCCCTCCACAAAGTCGGGTTGCTGCGCCAGGGCGGCGCGAAAATGCGGCTCCGCCTCGCGGGCGCGGCCGGCGGCCATGCACGCGAGGCCCAGGCGCATGGCGCAGGGGGCGGAGGCGGGATTGAGCTGGCGAGCGCGGGTGAGGAGATCGATCGCCTCGGTGGCGCGGCCCTGCTGGAGCGCGACGACGCCGGCGAGGTGGACGGCGTCGAAGTTGCGCGGCGCCGCGACGCGCACGCGCTGGTAGAGCGCGAGCGCCTCGGGCAAGCGGCCGGCGCGATGATGCACGATGCCTTGCTGGAGGAGGCTTTGGAGCTGGGCCGGAGTCATGCGCGGGAAACGCGAAAACCCCGGACCGCAGGCGGGCCGGCTCGGGCGATTCGCTGCCGGTGCATTCGGCACGATCGGGCGCCGCTTGAGAAAAAAGATTCAAGTCGCTGGCGCGAGCGCCGATGGGCAGGGCGCGGCGGTGTGCGTCCAGCGTGCAGCGCCGTTGTGACCACACCTCCATGTCCCCTCCTCTCTCGACATCCGCGCCGGCGAGGGTCGCCTACGACGACCAGGAAATCCGCAAACGAATCAACGCCTGCCCGAAACTCGCCTCGCTCCAAGTCAACAACCGGGCGCTCCGCGACTTGGTCAAGTCCGAGCAGAGCCTCACTTCGCAGATCGCCGAGATCATCCGGCGCGACCCTTCGCTCTCGGCGCGACTGCTGCGGATGGTGAACTCGGTCTATTTCGGGCTCTCGGCCCGGGTGAACAACATCGAGGAGGCCGTGTTCTTCCTCGGCCTGCGCCAGATCCGCGAACTGTCGGTGGCGACGCCGGTGATCGAAGAGCTCGAACGGCTCGAGGGCGCCGTGTCCGCTCCCCTGCCGTGGAAGGACCTCTGGGCGCACAGCATCGGCTGCGCGATTCTCACGCGGGAAATCCTGCGCGCCACGCCGCTGGCGATCGACGACGACACCGACTACCTCGTCGGCCTGCTGCACAATGTAGGCAAGGTCGTCATGGCCTACGCGTTTCCGGACGAGCTGGTGCAAATCTGCCGGACGCGCGCCTCCTCGCCCGCCGATATCTGCGCGCTCGAGCGCAGGCTCATCGGCTGGGACCACGCGCAGATCGGCGCGCATTATCTGCAGAAGCATCAGGTGTCGGAGGAGATCGCGTTCGCCGTGCGCTACCACTGCGAGCCGAACCGCGCGCCGCGCCACCGGCTCTTTGCCGCGGCGGTGCAGGTGGCCGATCATCTGGTGCGCCACGCCGGCGTGACCGGCGGTTTCGAGCAGGTCGATCCCGTCGCCCCCGACAGCTGGCTCGAACTCGAGGGCTGGAACGTCCTTTACGGGGCGGACGGCCCCGAGGCGATGCTGGCCCGCGCGGCCATCGAGAACGCACTCCAGCGGTTGCCCGCCATGCTGAGCGGCTTGGTTTGACGCGGAAATCCGCGCCGCCGCCCTCAAGTCGCGCCCGCCCGCGCCGATGACATGGGAGCATGTCTGTCGTGATCAGCGATGCCATGGCGGGAGCGGGTGCGCTGCCGCCGCCGGAGGATTTGCTCGGTGCGTGGTCTGCCAGCGCCGCGCTGGTGTATTGCCGCGACTGGGAGGGCCGCATACTTGCCGGCAACCAGGCCTTCGCCCGCAAGTTCGGGTGCCTGACGAGCGAGTTGCCGGGCCGCCCGCTCGGCGCCCTCGTGCATCAGGACGATACGCCCGCTTTGCGCGCCGCGGACGAGGAACTCCACCGCGAACCCCATCGCACGGCCTGCGAGGCGCGCTGGCTGACACCGCAGGGCTGGCGCTGGATCGCGTGGGAGGAAACGGCGCTCCTCGACGCCGCCGGCCGCAGTGTCGGCGCCCGCGCCGTCGGTCACGACATCACCCGTCAGCGAGTGGCGGAGGAGCAGTATTTCAAGCTGTCGCGCGCGGTCGAGCAGTCGCCCGTCGCCATCGTCATCACCGACGCCGAGGGCAACGTGCAGTATGTGAACGCCAAGTTCACCGAGGCCACGGGCTACACGCTGGAGGAATTGCTCGACGACAACGTGCAGGTCCTGCGCGACGGGCACCCCGACGAGAATTCCTACCGGCAGTTCTGGGAGACGGTGCGCAGCGGCCGCGAGTGGCGAGGCGAGCTCGTGCGCGATCGCCCCGACGGGAAGAAAATCTGGGAATCCGTGCAGGTCTCCTGCCTGCGCAACACCGGCGGCGAGATCACCCACCTCCTCTGCCTGCGCGAGGACGTGACGAGCCGCCGCGTGCTGGAGGATCAGCTCCGCCAGGCGCAGAAGATGGAGAGCCTCGGCACGCTCGCCGGCGGCATCGCGCACGACTTCAACAACATCATCGCCGTCATCAACGGCTACGCGGAATTCGCCCTGCTCAACCCGGGCGACGCCGCGTTACTGCAGAAGTGCATGCGCGAAATCAAGAAGGCGTCGCAGCGCGCGAGCGGCCTCGTGCGGCAGATCCTGACCTTCAGCCGCAAGGCCGAGGTGAAGTTCGCGCCGCTCGACCTCAATCAGCTCACGCGCGAGCTGGTCGCGCTGTTGTCCGAGACGTTCCCGCGCAACCTCACCTTCACGTTCTCGCTCGAGGAGAACCTGCCCCCGCTCCTCGCCGACCAGAACCAGCTGCAACAGGTCATCCTCAACCTCTGCGTCAACGCGCGCGACGCGATGCCGTCGGGCGGCACCATCACAATCACGACCAGTCGCGTCGAGGGCGCCGCCGTGCCCGCCGCCGTCGTGGGCGGCCGGCCCTGCGCCTGCCTTGCGGTGACGGACACGGGCACGGGCATGACGCCCGAGGTGCGCGCGCGGATCTTCGAACCGTTCTTCACCACGAAGGCGGTGAACAAGGGCACGGGCCTCGGCCTTGCCGTCGTCTACGGCATCGTGGCCAGCCACGAAGGCACCATCGAGGTCGAGAGCGAGCTCGGCACCGGGAGCACATTCAAGGTTTTCCTGCCGCTGGCCGACTCGGCGGTGGCCGTCCCGGCCGTGGTGCGCACGGGCGATTTTCCGGGCGGCAACGAGTCGCTCCTGGTCGTCGACGACGAGGCGCCGCTGCGGCTGCTGCTCGAGGCGGCGCTGGCCCGCAAGGGCTACCGCGTCACCTGCGCTTCCGACGGCCTCGAGGCGATCGAGAAGATCGCGTCACCGGACAGCCGGTTCGACGCCGTGCTGCTCGACCTGAACATGCCCGGAGCCAACGGCATCGAGGTGTTCAAGGTGATCAAGGCCACGCGGCCGGACATGCCGGTGCTGGTGCTCACCGGACACCTGACCAACGAGGCCCGCAGCGAGTTCGAGGCGATGGGCCAGAGCCGGTTCGTGAAGAAGCCCTACACGCTCGACGAGCTCGGGCGGGCCCTGCGCGGCGCGATCGACGGACGGAAGCACGACTGATCGGCAGCGCAGGCTGCGAATGTTTCGGTCAGGCGCTTGCAAAAGCGCTACAGTCCGGGCGGATCCGGCCGATGAACAAGGCTGGCGAATCAGACCGATCCATCCCCATGGACCGTTGCACAATACATGAATCAACGCGCATATCCGCCGCGACCGGCAGAGGCGCGCCGGGCGGGCATTCGTCTGGTGCTTTCCTTGCTGCCTGTCGTCGCCATCTCGGCCCCGTCTGTCGCCCCCGAAACCATCGGCCCCGCGCCGCGGCCCTACCTGGCCGCCGTGGGAGCACCGGCTCTCCGCTTCGGCGAAGCGCCTCCCCCGCCCCCGCTCTGGGTTCGTCCCGCCGCGGGAGCGCCCCCCACAAATCCGACGGCGGAATCCCCCGCGAACGTCGCGGGTCCGGAAGCCGTCGAACCGATCGCCACGGACCCGGCGCCGGTTGCCGCAACGGTGGCACCGGAGATTGTGCTTCCCGCCACGCCCGCCGCGCCCGCCAGGACGCCGGCGCCCATCCTGCCTGACGACACCCGTCCCAAAGTGCGCGCCGAAGATTTCCTCCCGTTCTTCCAATTTCCCGGCTCCGCCGCGTCGGCCGGCGACGTCACGGTCGTGACGCCCGTCGTCCCGGGCAATGCGCCCGCTCCGGCTCTGCAACCGCGTAGTTCCGCGACCTATCGCCAACAGTGAGATCCACGCCCGCCCCGTCCCCCACCCGCCGCGCGTTGCTGCTGCTCGCGCTCGGCTGTCTGTTCACCTTCCTCGGCCCGGTGGGCGCGCAGGGACTGGCGGCGCAAGGCGCGAGCGACGAGCCGGCGGAGTCTGCGATTTCACCGGAGGCCCGCGGGCTGCTCAATCTCGGACAAACGCTGACGGACCGCGCGGACTACGCCGCCGCCGAGATCGCGTTTCGCCAGGTGCTGAACTCCGGCGCATTCACGAAGCCCGAGCATCAGGAGGCGCTCGTCGGCCTCGCGCGGATGCACCGCCGGCAGGGTTCGCTGACCAAGGCCGCGGCCATCTACGAGAAATTCATCAAGGAATACCCTGAGGACAGCCGGCTGCCCGAGGTGCTCCTCGACCTCGGACGCACGCTCCGCGCGATGGGCGCGCACCGGCTCGCCATCAGCCGCTTCTACAGCGTGCTCAATTCGACGCTGAAGCTGCCCGCGCACGCCTTCGACCACTACCAGCTCCTGGCCAGGACGGCGCAGTTCGAGATCGCGGAGACCCACTTTGAGTCCGGCAATTATGCCGAAGCCGGGAAATTCTTCAGCCGCCTGCGCCTTCTCGACCTCGCACCGGTCGACCGAGCCCGCGCGCACTTCAAGTCCGCCTACGCCGCCAAGCTGGACGGCGACAGCGAGGCGGCCGTGCGCACCTTGCGAGCCTACCTCGAGCAATGGCCCCTCGACGAAAACGTGCCCGAAGCCCGCCATCTGCTGGCCGCGACGCTGCGCGAGCTCGGCCGGCCGGAGGAGGCGCTGGCGGCGACGTTCGAGCTGCTCCGCAGCGAGCAACAGAATTCCGACGCCGAACCACGGCGCTGGTCGTATTGGCAGCGCCGCACGGGCAATCAGCTGGCCAACGAGTTCTTCCAAGGCGGGGACACGGCGAATGCCCTCGCCATCTACCAGGCGCTGGCGGCCCTGTCCCCCGATCCGCTCTGGCGCCTGCCGGTTCTGTATCAGGTTGCCTTGTGCTACGAGCGGCTCCGCGCCCTCGATCGCGCCCGGGAGGCTTACGAGCAGATCGCCCAAGGCGCGCGCCAGGTGCCGGACAACCGCGAGCTGAACGAACTCGCCAAGATGGCCGCGTGGCGCATAACCAACATGACCTGGCACGATTCGACCGAGCGCCAGCTCAACTCCTTCTTCGTCACCACCACGGGTGCCAAGCCCGCCGAAAAATCCCCCGCTCCCACCGGCCATGAACTCCCTGCAGGCGCTGCAACTCCATCAGCAGATCTGTGACGAGCTGCACGAACTGGCCCTCGAGGAAAACCGCTTTCTCCAGCAGCATCGGCGCGCCCCCGACGCCGCGCTCCTGGATCGCAAACGCGCCCTCATGGCGCGGCTCGACGACGCCCTGAGCTCGCTGCGCGCGGCGACCAAGGACGATTCCGCCCAGCCGGCGGTGCGGCAGGCGCTCGACAAGGCGCGGGCGCGCGTGCTGCAGATTCTCCAGCTCGACAAGGAGAACGAGCAATTACTCCTGCGCTTCAGCCTCTCGGCCGGCCGGCCGGCCCCGGGACCGGGCGCGGTGCCGCCGGGCATGTTGCAGAAGATCTATCAGCGCCACAGCTGATCAACCGGCAAAGTCCGGCTAGCGCTCCCCCAGGGAGCAGAGGATGTCCTCGAGCTCGCCGCCGGTTTCCCAAGCCAGCGCCCGCGCGATCGAGTAGAGCGTTTCCTTCTCGCGCGCCGCCCCGAGAGCGGGCGCCAACGCCTCCACCGGCGAAATGAGGCGCCCCTCGTGCAGGGCGCGATCGGCGCGGGTGTAAGCGAGGTTGATGGCCGCGACGGTTGCGGCGCTCGGATGCGGGTTGCAGGTGCGGCCGGTGAATTTGCGGCGGTTGGAGGCGTGCAGTTCGTCCCTGGGAGAGCCAGCCCTCCTGTCATCGGCACGAGCAAAGGGCGGGTGAGCGATTACCGTGCAGCCGGGGCAAAAGTTTTCGCGTCGCGCGCCGATAGGAGGGAGGTGACAACCTGCTCCGCCCCGCCGATTTCCCCGCCGCTCGCCCCGCGGGCCACGCCCGACGATGTCGTGCGCCAGCTGAAGCACCTGCCTTCGGCCCCCACGTGCTGCCGAAACTGAAGCGACTGCTCGGCGACGGGAACTCATCCATCCACGAAATCGTGACGCTCGTGCGCCTCGACCCGGGCATCGCCGCCCGGGTGCTGCAGGTGGGAAACAGCGCCTACTTCAACGGGGGCATGCGCTGCTACACCGTGGAGGAGGCCGTGCACCGCGTCGGCTACGACCAGATCTACGAGTTGGTTTCGACGGCGGTCGCTTCGCAGGTGTTGGTGCGTCCGCTCGAGGCTTATGGCTTGGAGGCGGACCAACTCTGGGTCAGCTCGATCGCCGCGGCCCTGGCGGCCGAAGCGCTGGCCGAGCCGATCAATCTCGACCGCGACATCGCCTACACGATCGGGTTGCTGCACCGCGTCGGCATGGTGGCGATCAACGAGTGGGTGTCGCGGGCAGCGCCCGAGCTGCGGTTCACCCCGCGCGATCTGCCACTGGAGACCTGCGCCGACGAACGCAGCGCGCTCGGGTTTCATAACGGGGAAGCGGGGGCGGCGCTGCTGCGCTTGTGGGAGTTCCCGGCGGTAATGGCCGAGCCCGTGCGCTGGCAATATCTCCCGGCTGCGACGGCGGCGCATGGTCAGTTGGCTTCGTTGCTCGCGCTCGCGAAGTTCGTCCGCAATGCGGTTCTGCAGCCGGCGGCGCGAGTCACTCCGGAACCGTCGCTCTTGCGGAAACTCGGCCTGACCACCGGTCAGCTCGCCCGCATCGGCGAAACCGTCAGCGCGCGCCTCGGCGAGGTGAGTTCCATGCTGGAGGCGGACGGAAGTGAGCGGGTGCGATTGCCGTTCCCGAACGGAGTCCGGACGATCGGGGCAGGATAAGCGGCCGGACGTCACGCCGTCATTTGGGCCACCGCCGGACGCCCGGAAGCCGTCTGGCGCGGGATGCTCACCAGTGTTCGTCCCAGTGCTGCAGACGAATACCGCCGCTCCAACCGCGGCGGTAGACGACCAAGCCCAGCTGGAATCCGCTGGGTGGAAAACTCCGGGGCGTGTTCACCAAGATGAGTTCGGCGATGGCGAAGCCTGCGGCGCGGGCATCACCCACCCGCGCGCGCGTCCACGCGTGGTTCACGGTCATGAGAAACGCGACGTTGTCGGCCAGCTCGAACGCATGGCGCAAGAACGCACGGATCTGGCGCCAAGGTGGGTTGGTGATGATCCAATCCACCCGTTGCCCGAACGCGAAGAAGTCGCGCCCTCGAGTGATCTCACACCAGAGTGCATCCGGCGGGAGCGCTTCGAGAAACGCACCGTCGCCGGCGCATGGCTCCAGAATCACACCCGTGGGCTGGACGGCTCGAACCAAGGCCCGCGCCAGCGGGCGCGGGGTCATCACCACGTCGTCACTGGCGTAGTTGCGATTGGGTTGAAGGCGCATGCGAGCAGGATGCGCCAGACTGCACGGTCGAGAGGGGACGGGAAAATAAAAAGGCCCCGACGCTGCTTTCGCAACATCGGGGCCATAAACCTGGCAACGACCTACTCTCGCGGGACCTAACGTCCTACTACCATTGGCTGCTCGGGGCTTAACGGCCGTGTTCGGGATGGGAACGGGTGGAACCCCCGGCATCTGGTCACCAGGAAGGGAAACTCACGGCAGAGCCGGAGTAATTGGAAAAAGTTCAGACAGCAGAAGCTGAGTAAGGAGGTGAAATAAACGCCCAGAAACTGGGTCTACATAAACCGGCAAGGTCATTAGTAGCAGTAAACTGAACGCATTGCTGCGCTTGCATTTCTGCCCTATCAACCGGGTGGTCTACCCGGACCTTGCACCGTCTTGCGACGGATTGAGATCTTATCTTGGGATGAGCTTGGCGCTTAGATGCTTTCAGCGCTTATCTCTTCCGCACATAGCTACCCGGCGCTGCCACTGACGTGACAACCGGAACACCAGAGGTGCGTCATTCTCGGTCCTCTCGTACTAGAGAATGAACCCCTCAAATCTCAAACGCCCACAGCGGATAGAGGACCGAACTGTCTCACGACGTTCTGAACCCAGCTCGCGTACCACTTTAACCGGCGAACAGCCGGACCCTTGGGACCTTCTCCAGCCCCAGGATGTGATGAGCCGACATCGAGGTGCCAAACCGCGCCGTCGCTGTGAACGCTTGGGCGCGATCAGCCTGTTATCCCTAGCGTACCTTTTGTCCTATGAGCGATGGCGATTCCACATTCAACCACCGGATCACTTGAACCTGCTTTCGCAACTGCTCGACTTGTTGGTCTCACAGTAAAGCTCCCTTATACTCATGCGCTCTATGGCCCGATTACCAACCGGGCTGAGGGAACCTTCGTAATCCTCCGTTACTCTTTGGGAGGATTCCGCCCCAGAAAAACTGACCTGCTATCACTGTCCCACGCCCAGATAATGGGTCGAGGTTAGACGCCTAACAATAAAAAACTGGTATTTCATATTTTGACTCGGCCCTCCCCTGGAGGAGGGCTTCACAGTCTCCCAGCTATGCTACGTATTTAAAATCAAGCGACAATAACAGCTTACAGTAAAGGTGCATAGGGTCTTTCCGTCCTGCTGCGGGTAGGCGGCATCTTCACCGCCACTACAATTTCACTGGGCCTCTCTCCGAGACAGTTATCAACTCGTTACACGATTCGTGCGGGTCGGAACTTACCCGACAAGGAATTTCGCTACCTTAGGACCGTTATAGTTACGGCCG
>VFQU01000396.1_pt1 | contig 40732 bp, 27 predicted proteins | sample 3512311 | NCBI WGS metagenome assembly VFQU01 (sample SAMN10412377, study PRJNA504923) | tailings metagenome | isolation source: Relicate 3 Philex TSF3 active mining site | place: Philippines: Tuba, Benguet | collected 2017-08-29
TGGCAATCATCTGTGTCCCCACCAGCACGTTGTAGCTGCCTTCGCGGAAGCCGCTGAGAATGGCTTCGTAATCCCCCTTGCCGTGGACGGTGTCGCGATCCATACGCGCCACGCGGGCATCGGGGAAGGCTTCCCGCAATTCCTCTTCGATGCGTTCACTGCCACTACCAAGGAACTGTATATGTTCGCTTTCACACTTCACGCAAACTTGCGGCACCTTCTCGGAATAACCGCAGTAGTGGCAAAGCAAGCGATGATCGCGGCGGTGATAGGTCAATGTCACAGAACAGTTCACACACTCAACGCGGTAGCCGCAACTGCGGCAAGCAACGAAGCTGGAAAAGCCGCGCCGGTTCATCAACAGCATCACCTGTTCGCCGGCCTGCAATTTCTCACCAACCGCCTCAACCAGCCGCCGCGAGAAAACCGCGCTCTTTTTGGTTTCGAGGTATTCCTGCCGCATATCCACGACTTCGACGACGGGCATGGGCCGCTGCTCGATGCGGTCAGGCAGCAACAAACGCACATACTTGCCGCGTTCGGCGTTGTAGCGGGTTTCGAGAGCCGGGGTGGCGCTGCCCAGCACTACCGTTGCGCCCACCTGCTGGGCGCGCACCACCGCGACGTCGCGGCCGTTGTAGCGTGGAGCCTCTTCCTGCTTGTAGCTGCCATCGTGTTCTTCGTCCACCAGGATGAGGCCGAGGTCCAGTACTGGGGCGAAGACGGCGCTGCGTGTTCCGACGACGACCCGAGCTTCGCCTCGCCGGATTCTGCGCCAGTGTTCGGCCCGCTCGGCATCGCCAAAGGCGCTATGCAGAATGGCTACCTGCTCGCCAAAGCGCAGCGCGAACTGTCCGGCAACCTGAGGCGTCAAGGCGATCTCCGGCACCATGAGCAGGGCGCCCCGGCCAGCCGCCAAAGCCGCTTCGATAGCCTTCAAGTACACTTCTGTCTTGCCGCTGCCGGTGACTCCCTGCAGGAGAAACGCGCCAAATTCCCGGCGGCGCACACTGGCGGCAATGGCCTCGTAGGCTTTGGCCTGCGCGGGATTCAATTCGTGGGGCGGACGAGCCGCAGCAGCCCGGATGGCTCCCAGGCGAGGCGTAAGCTTGACCAGACCCCGGCGCGCCAGCGCACGGGCGCTGACGCTCGCATTCTTCACCTGGTCCTCCACTGCATCGAGCGCGTGTGCGCCCGGGTGCAGGTGGAGGAAGGCGAGCAGTTCCCGTTCCCACTTTGGCAACTTGCCTTCCGGTTCGAGGGAGAGACTTTCCACGTTCAGCTTGCTGGCCGGTGCGCGGAGAGGGTCGCGTTCATTTGCTTCTTCCTCGCGCCGCAAATAGCCTTTGCGCAGAAACTCCTCCACTAGCGCAGGGGCTTCGGCCGTTTTTCTCTTTAACGCCTCAATGGTCATGGGGCGAGCGTCAAGAGCCTGCAAGACAATCAGGGCGGGCTCCGTGGCGGCGGCGATTCCCAGCAGGCTCTGGCGTGCCTGGTAGCGTCCTGTTTCGGTCAGGCTGTAGACTTTCGCCCGCTTCACTTCACCGGCCAGCGGCGCCATGATGCGAAAAACTTCTCCGACAGGGGCGAAATAGTATTTGGCGGTCCACAGGCCCAGTGCGATGAGCTTGTCGTCAAAAACTGGTTCTGTATCGAGCAATCGTTCCACGGCGCGCACCTTGAATTCCGGCGTCTCATCGTGGACCCGCAGGATGGTGCCGCTGAGCTTGCGCTGTTGAAAAGGGACCACCACCCGGCAGCCGGCCTGCGCTTTGCCGCGCATGGCGCCAGTAAGCCCGTAAGTGAAGGGCTGATCCAGCGGCACGGGCAAACAAACGTCGCAAAACTCGGGCATCAGAGAAGCCGGAAGGTGGTGCGCAAGGTGGGGTACAGGGTGCGGTAGACCTCGTGGGCCTGTTTGTACTTTTCGCTGGGACGTGGCTGGGGGTCGTGGGTTGCTGTCACTTGCACTGTGGCGCGGCAGGCTTCCTCGACGCTGGTGTAGCCACCGGTGCCAGCCATGGCCAGGAGTCCGGCGCCGTAGGCGGAACCTTCCTGTGTGGCCAGAGTCACCACTCGCAAGGCAAAGATATCGGCCAGCATCTGGCGCCAGACCGGGCTCTTGGCGCCGCCGCCGGAAGCGCGCACCTGTGAGACCTCCACACCCAGCTCGAGAATGAGATCGAGGCAATCCTTCTGTGAAAAGCTGACGCCTTCCATCAGGCTGCGGATCAGTTCCTTGCGCGTGTGCCGTGCCGTGAGGCCAATCCAGCCCCCCCGTGCCAACGCATCCAGATGGGGTGTGCGTTCACCCATGAGGTATGGCAACCAGTACAAACCGCCGGAGCCCGGCTCGGCCTGGGCCGCTTCGGCCATCAACTCGTCATAGGTGGCGCTCGGGGCCAGCGTATTGCGGAACCATTGCAGGCTCAGGCCCGCACCCTGCGTTACTCCCATGACATGCCACTTGCCGGGCACTGCGTGGCAGAAAGTGTGCACGCGGCCGCCCGGATCGTAAGCCGGAGTGTCCATGTGCGCAAAAACAACGCCCGATGTGCCCAGGGTGCAACTGGCTGCGCCCGTCGTGACAATGCCATTGCCCACGGCGCTGGCCGCCTGATCGCCGGCGCCGGCCACCATGGGGGTGCCTTCCCGCAGACCCGTGGCCGCCGCGGCGGCAGCCGTTACTCGTCCGCAGATCTGTGTGCTCTCGTAGACGGGCGGGAACCAGGAGCGTTCGAGGTTTAGGCCGGTAATCATTTCCTCGCTCCAGCGCCGCTGCCGGACGTCAAAGATCCCCGTCCCAGAAGCGTCCGAGACATCCTGGGCCAGTTCGCCGCTCAAGCGGTAGCGGACATAATCCTTGGGCACCAGGACCGTCTTCAGCCGCTCGTAGCTGGCGGGGTCATGATCGCGCACCCAGAGAAGTTTGGGCAAAGTGAAGCCGGTGATGGCCGGGTTCGCGGTGAACTCCACCACCTTGTCACGCCCCAGTCTGGCGTGGATGGCATCCACCTGAGCCTGACTGCGCTGGTCGCACCAGATGAGGCTGGGACGGATCACTTCGCCGTTTGCGTCAAGCATCACCAGGCCGTGCATCTGTCCGGAGAAGCCGATGCCCTTGACTGTTGCGCCATCGGCGCCAGCGATACGGAGCACGCCCTGAATCGCTTCGACGGCGGCGCGCCACCAGTCTTGCGGATCCTGCTCTGCCCAAAGCGGCTTTTCCATGCGCATCTCGGCATGGGCGGCGGTGTAGCCGGCCACAATGCCACCCAGTTCATTCAGCAGCAACGCACGCGTGCCACCTGTGCCCACATCAATGCCTAACCAGTACATAACCGTTTCTGCATCATACCCTTGCTTCCACCTGGCTGGGCGTCCTGATACGATGATGCGACTCATGAACCCGGCAGATGAATCCAACCAAGTTTTCCTCAAGGCGTGGGAGGTAATTGGCAGTGGCGCCCCGGATGCAGGCCGGCATTCTCTGGAGGGAATCGAGCTTGCCTGGTCGGGCCTGCCGAGCCCCTTCTTCAATCTCGCTCTCAGCATTGCGGCGCCGGCCTCCCTGGGAGATTTTTCGGCCAAAGTCAAAGAGACGGTGGATTGGGCTACGCCGCGGAATGCGCCGTGGATACTGGGTTTGTGCCAGGAAACGCTGGGAGAGCTCTTCGTCCCAGCTGCCGAACATCTTGAGCAGAATGGCTTCGCCGTCATGATGACGCTGACGGGAATGGAGGCTCCGGCCCCGCAGCTTCCGCTCATCAATACGACTCTTGAGATTGCGACTGAAGCTGATGAGCGTGCCGGCTACGATTCCATTCGCGTGAATTCAGCCGGGTACCACGTCGAAATTGCCCCGCCGGGAACGTTGCCGATGGAACAATCTGGCTGGTGGGCGCCGCCAAACACTTTTCTGACGGTTATGAGGGAAGGGCGCCGGCCTTTATCCTCCGCTGCAGTGCTGAACCTGAATGGTTTGCCCTACGTTGCCTTGGTGGCTACGCACCCGGATGCGCAGCGAAGGGGACTGGCCACAATCGCCATGGCGGATGTTCTGCGGCGTGCGCAAGCTGCGGGCCTGAGTGAACGTGCCTATCTCCACGCGACGGCTGCTGGCCGGCCTGTCTATGAGCGAATGGGGTTCGTTCCTACTGCGGAGTACACGCTCTTCGTCAAGATTTAGCTCCTCACCCCATTGCGCAAAAAAGCAGGACACGTCCCAGGGTGTCTGGGTCCTGCGATTCCCGGAATGCGGGGCCTGGGGCTTCGCGCGGAAAGAAGGCGCCCATGGAGTTTTTCTTCAAAGTAGATGTGCTCCCATCGATCAGGTGTTTAGTTGCTACTCTATCTTTCTGGTTTAGTTGTTACTGCATCGTTCGCCTGTTGATCTATGGTTCTTAGTATTCTCCGCGGCGAGGATCACCTAAGCCTTGCGTCTCTCCATTCCGGACCACAGCCGCCTTCCCTCCGATTTTTGTTGGCCCAAATACTCACGGAACACGCCTGATTTGCGCGGGAGAGTGTTGCCAGCGCCCTGTCGCGTGCAAATTGCCCAGTCAACTCTTACGACAAAAAATCGCCGCTGCGTGTTAGTAACCTCCAAACGAGAGTTGCCGTCCTTTGCTAAGTAAGCGGCGAAGCTCGGGACCTCAACTGGCATTCATTTCTCCAGTTGGGGCTTTTGCCGGTTATGCCTCTTCTCGGGCGATGCATTACTGTATTTGCGTTTGTAAGTTTGTTTGTGCAGCATCTAATTGCTGCCAAGCCAAATCTGCCACCGCCGATTACCGTGACGGCGATCCCGCGGTCGGCAAAGTTTCCCCTCGGCGTTGAGCCCGATTCGCTCTGGCTGGCTTGTGCGCCTCTCCGCCAGACTCTGAAGGACGCCTTTTCCGCACATGGACTCCGCTATTCCCCCACGATTGAGCGAAGCGTTTCCTCCGGCGTCTGTCACGTCTGGTATGAGCCCACCATTCCTTCGTTCCGGGCGCATGCAGACAATGAACCGGTGAAAGAGCTATTCATGGATGTCAGCCTGCTGGCGTTCGTGACCAACCGGCCTGAGGTTCTAGGGGATTCATACGACATCGCCAGTTTGCTGCTGCCCCAGTTGAACAATTCCGTCAATGTGACCTTTGGGCTCGCTCAGGATCTGCCCGCGCATTTTTACCAGGAAGCCCTGGATTCGCGCTTCAGCCGCACACCGCACAAGTTCGGTTTCCGACGCAAGGCATGGCAATCGTATGACCCTTGGACGCAGGATTATTTCAAGTCGGGACATTCCCCGGCAGGGCAGAAAATTCTTGTGTCCCGCCGCAGCTATGAGACCGGGCGCGATGGGGTAAGGCGCTTTGTCCTCTTGGAAGACAGCTTTGCCGATCCCCGATTCGTCCGGTCCAAACTCGCCTGGGAGGGCGGAGACATCCAATTCCTGGAATCACCCGCTAAGCCCGGCAAGCTTGTCCTGGTTCACGGCCATGCAGCTGTCCGCTATTGGGCAGACCGGCTCTCGGAAGCTGAGTATTCCTACGTGCTGCAGGAAGAGTTTGGGGCCGATGAGGTTTGGAACGTTTCCCGCATCTCGCCGCATGCCGACTACTTTATGCTCCCGGTTCCCACAGCCAATACGCTTTTGATCGGGCAACCGGTTGCCGGCAGCCTCACGCTGGCCCGTGAAGCGTTTGGCGTTCTTGCCGACTACTATTCTGTTGCGGCCACACCGCACCTGCGCGAACTGCGTGCCCTGCTGGAATCACCAGGGAACCCGCTAGTGGAGAAAACAGCCGCAATCCGGCTGGCATTGCAACGCGCCAAGGCCACTCACAAAATCTGGTTTGTTCCGCTGAATACTGCTCTGATTGAACGTGTCCAGCGGTATAGCGCGAAGAATTGTCCCGGTTCCCCGAAAGAGTGTTTGTCACCGGGACGCATTCAGGCACTGTTGGAAACGGATCCGGTATTCATACGTGACTGGGCCAGCACTGCGGTTCTCGGAGAAGACTACAGTTTTGTTCACCTGGCCATGCTCGGGCTGATTGAAAGCCAATTGCCGGGATTTCGGGCTCCGGAGCATGCCCGGCTGGAAAGCCTCGCAAAGAAGGCGCAGGAGGAAGGATGGCGCGTGATCCGTGTGCCATTCACCGGCTTCGAGCCTGCACTCAATGCGAATTGGGCAGGGTTGAGTTACGCCAATGTGTTTGCCAACGATCGACAGATTTTCGTGCCCCAGTTTGGTCTGCCCCGTTTCGAAGAGGCGTTTTACCAACGGTTGGGCGCCGAGTTGCCAGGCTACTCGATCATTCCCATCTTTTCCCGCCACAGCATGCTGCACAACGGCGGAATCCATTGCGTGCTGGGTATCATCCGGGACCTGAGTTCACCGCCGCCACCCAGAAGCCCACAATAATCAAAAGGCTTGCCAATGCCTGCTTGAGACGCTTTTCGCTCATTTCCCGCGCCAGTCGAATGCCGAGGAAGGTGCCCATCAGGGTCGCCAGCAGAAAACTGCCCGCCAGCCAGGCCACCGGCCACCATTCGCTTATGTGAGTGGCCGCACCGGTCAGACTATTCAACGCGATAACCGGTAAGGTGGACGCCATCGCTTTCCTTGCGGTCAGGCCAGCGAAGCCAAGCATGGCTGGCGCCAGCAAGAACCCTCCGCCGACACCGAGCGTGCCGGTGAGTAAGCCAACTACCAGACCCATGGCCAGCGCTTCCAACTGCTTCCGCTGCCCTGGCAGGGATTCTGGAGTCAGAAACAGCCGCAGCCCTGAAATGAGCACGATTGCCGAGAGGATGAGCATCAGCGTGCGCGAAGGCAGGCTGGAAGCAAGAAGTGCACCCAGTTTCGTTGCGGGTATGCCGGTTCCCGCAAACAGCAGAACTTCCCGCCATTCTACGTTTCCCTTGCGGGCGTGCAGGGCTGTGCCCATCGCCGAAGCAATGCCAATCACTCCTTGCGAGACAGCCACGGCCTGCAGCACAGGCAGAGAGGGAATTGCGCCACCACTGCCCAAGGCTCCCGGCAGAACGGCCATGCATCTGTCTGGAGAATACGATGCCCCTTGCGGCAACGCTCCTATTTGCGATCTACGGCCGCAGGACGGCCAGTTTCCGAGCGAATGGAGTTTTCTCCGAGTGCGCAATACACCTTGTTCGTCAAGTTCTAGCTCATCAAGCCGTTGCGCAGGGCGAAGCGGACAATATCGCCGGTGTTGTGCAAATTTAGTTTCTCCATGACGCTCTTCCGGTGGCTCTCGATTGTATAGACGCTCAGGTTCAGCTCAACGGCAATATCCTTATTCGTCTTCCCATCGGCGATCCTGGTCAAGACTTCCCGCTCCCGATTGGTTAACAGATCAACCGGATTGGAAACATGCTTGCGGTAATCCGTTAAAACAGCCTCCGAGACCGCTGGACTGAGAAACGCCTCACCGCGCCGGACGGCGCGGATCGCACGCAACAACTCATCTTCTTCGCTGTCTTTCACCAGGTATCCCTTCGCACCGGCTTTCAGGATTTCCCGGACATAAACACTATCGCGATGCATGCTAAGGCAGATCACGTGCACACCAACGAGTTCATCCACAATCCGCCGGGTCGCCTCAATTCCATTCATCTCGGGCATGGATAGATCCATCACGACAATGTCGGGTGAGTTGATCCGCGCTTCTTCCAGGGCTTCTTTGCCAGTTTTTGCCTCGCCAACGACTTCGATGTCTGATTCTTGCTCCAGCATCATGCGAACACCCCGGCGCAGGATGGCGTGGTCGTCAGCCAAAAGCACTCTCGTCTTGCGTTCAGGCATTTGAGTGCACTGGTACCTTTACGCGGAGTCTGGCTCCTCCTTGGATCCGGTTTCCAATTTCAAATTCACCGCCTAACTGGCGGACTCTGGCGCGCATGCCGACGAGCCCAAACCCCTCCTCAACTCCAATTCGGGAAAACTGAATACCCCGTCCGTTGTCCTCAATGGCCAATTCGATCACTCTCGATTGTTCATGCAACGAAACCCAGACCATGCTGGCCTCGGCATGCCGGGCAACATTGCTGAGGGCTTCCTGCACCAAACGGAAAAGATGTGTCTGTTCTTCATCTGACAAGCGGCGGCGGAAGTCAGCGGAAAGCTTCACCTGGATTCCGGTGCGCTTTTCAAATCGTTCACACAGCCACCGCACCCCAGCCTCAAGGCCCAGATCATCCAGCGCCACCGGCCGCAAATCTTGTGACACTTTGCGAACACTTTCGAGTACTTCGTCCACAATGCCAATACACTCCGCCCGGCGGCGGGCGAATTCGTCCGGATCCATGCGGCTCAGCATGCGCCTCAGTCCACTCAAGCTTTGCCCCAGTTCATCATGCATTTCGTGGGACAGCCGTTGCGCCACTTTCTCATGGCCATCCAGGAGATGCCAGGAGACTCTGTTCAACTCAGCGGCTTGCCATTCCAGACGGGCGAAGGCCCGTCCCATCATCCACAATGACAGGCTCGCGGTTGCCACACCCAACAGCAAGCAGAGGCCCAACACCCAATTGAGTCTTTGGACAAGTTCTTTGGTCTCCTGAACGATTAACCCCTCAACCTGCGCTCCCATTTTCCCACGCAGCAGATTTTCCTGAATGAGCCGACGGGAGGCCCGCAAAATATCATTGGTGCCCTCAAAGCCAAAATAAGCGGCCAGAAGCACTAGGCCTACCACCAAAACAAACCCAGCAACTGCTGTCCCCATTACGCGCCTACCCGTGATCGGGGCTTCAATGGCCAAAGCTATCCGGTGGGCGTGCATGTTTCATTTCTAGAATGTCAGCAAATTGTGGCGCAAGGCGCATACCCCCTATTCAGGGTGATTTTTTTCCCCTGTTCGCAGGATGTTCGCCAGCCGCAAAACTCAAGAAGATAACAACATCAGTTCAGAGTATCGAACTGAAAACCAAAGGAGATTTAAAACAAACCATGCAAAAGCTTGCTCTTACCTTTGCCACCTTGGCCATCGGAAGCCTTCTTTCTGCCGCTCCGCAGGCCAGCCCTGCTCCGAAGCCTTCTGAGCCGAAGAAGGAACAGCCCAAGCCGAAGGAAGAAAAGCCGGCTCCGAAGAAGCCGTAGTCTTTCTATCTGTTTTTGCTAGCCCAAGAAGGGGCCGCGCAATTCCCCCACCCCAAGATGCCTGTACAGGCATCTTGGGGTGGCCTTTATGGTTTAGAGTTTACGGCGCCGACCCAAAATCCAACCACAATCAAAAGCGCCGCCAGCGATTGTTTGAGGCGTTTCTCACTCATTTCCCGCGCCAGTCGAATGCCGAGGAAAGTGCCCATCAGGGTCGCCACCAGGAAACTGCCCGCCAGCCAGGCCACCGGCCACCATTCGCTTATGTGAGTGGCCGCACCGGTCAGACTATTCAACGCGATAACCGGTAAGGTGGACGCCATCGCTTTCCTTGCGGTCAGGCCAGCGAAGCCAAGCATGGCTGGCGCCAGCAAGAACCCTCCGCCGACACCGAGCGTGCCGGTGAGTAAGCCAACTACCAGACCCATGGCCAGCGCTTCCAACTGCTTCCGCTGCCCTGGCAGGGATTCTGGAGTCAGAAACAGCCGCAGCCCTGAAATGAGCACGATTGCCGAGAGGATGAGCATCAGCGTGCGCGAAGGCAGGCTGGAAGCAAGAAGTGCACCCAGTTTCGTTGCGGGTATGCCGGTTCCCGCAAACAGCAGAACTTCCCGCCATTCTACGTTTCCCTTGCGGGCGTGCAGGGCTGTGCCCATCGCCGAAGCAATGCCGATCACCACCTGCGAGACAGCCACGGCCTGCAGCACGGGCAAGCCCGCCGCATAAACCAGCACAGGCAAAGACAGAATTGCGCCACCACTGCCCAAGGCTCCCAGCATTACCCCGATTAAAGTGGCCAACGGCCAGACCGCCCATTCTCCCAACACGTCTTTTCAAGCTACCGACTTTTGCGTCATTCTGTCCAGCCTGAAGTAGTCGTGGGGTGCTATCCGGGGCCAGCGGCGGGATCGCGCAGATCTCGCCACTGCAGTTCCGCATCAGTGCGGCGCACGTAGTTCGCATCCAGGTACGCCGGGTCGGGCCGCTCACCACGTTGATAACGTTGCTCTGCCAGCAAGCCAATGGCGCCCGCCAGCCAAACCGGCGCAAGGGTGACATCCAGACCGGGCCAATTGCCGAAACTTACGAACTCGCTGCCGGGTGGCGCCGCGGTTCGCAACTGCTCGAAGGGAAGCACCACTTCGCCGGCATCCGGCAAGCGCACATAGACGTCGCCGCGGCGGGCGTCATAGAAGGGAACAGGCTGAGAACCTTGGGCATATGTTGCGACAGCCGCCAGGTTGCTGACGCCAAAAGCAGGCTTGCCGCAGGCTTCGGCCAGCCCCTTGATGGCGGTGAGACCAATGCGCACTCCCGTGAAGGTGCCGGGGCCCTGCCCGGCCGCGAAAGCGTCAATTGAACTCAGGGGAACGCCGAGTTGATCGAGCGCCGTGAAGAGCAAATGGCCGTGACCTTCGCCGCCATCGAGACCAGCTTCCATCACGACCCGGCCGTTCTCGACGACCGCGATGCTCCCCGTGGAGTGGCAGGTATCGAGGGCCAGAATCATTGCACCAGCCTGACGACACGGTCGAGCGAGTAGAGTTTGCCGTTGGCATTGAGGCCATTGACGCGGACGTAGAGTACGGCGGGGTATTTGGCGGCCAACGCTGCGGGCAATACGAGAGAGCCATCGGGGCTGGTGGCGATGACCCGCGCCCCGTTCATCTCGGTGGGCACATCGGCGGTGATCAGATATTGCATGAAGCGGGTAGCCCGGGTGTCGCGGGAAATTGCCAGCTTGTAGGGGATCGGGCTGCCGGCCTTGAGTTCGGCATTCTCCTTCAGGTCGAAGTCAAAGGGAACACGCTTGGGATCCATTTCGATTTCCTGCATGAGGTTGGGCCGGCTTTCGAACTTGTAGCTGGTCAACATTCCCGCCTTACGGCCCTCACGAGAAAGATGCAGCAACCAGAGCCGGTCCTTCGCCGGTGGCTCCGCAATGAAGTGCTCGCCCTTGTATTCCTTCATCGGTATGCGTTCGCCAGTGACTGCATCCACCCATGCCGCGTCATAACCATGCTTCTCGACTTCGACTTCCACAATGGCCGGACGCTCTACCCAAACCAGATACTCGACGCCAGTCAGTGCGACAGCTCTTCCGTTGGAGACATCAAAAAAGGGTTCGAGTTCCCAGTAGCGAGTTTTGCTGAGCGTGTCGGCGATGCCTTTAGTGATGCCCCAGCCGGGATAGCTGCCAGCGGTGATCGCCTCCCAGAGCATCTTGGGGCCGGCTTTGCATCCGACCGAGATGATGGGCAGGGGGTAGAGCTGGTGTTCGATGGCCACCAGTGCGGGCTGTTCTCCATTCACCAGCAAGTGTGTCATCCAGCCGTCCTTGACGAAGGCCGAGGTGCTGCCCAGGGGATAGGCGCTGCGGGGGTGGTTATAGGGGTCGAGCTTCTGAATCAGAGCGCCAAGATCCTTCAGTAATCCCCGTGCGCCGTCATAGGTTTCCCAATGTTGCACCAGTTCCCAAGTGACGTTGAGCGGCGCCAGACGGGCCATCAGGTAGCGGAAATACTGTTCACGGACAGTCCAGTCGGGGAGGGCCTTGACGAGAGCATTGTTGGGCCCAGCCAGCATGAGATCGACGATGATGCCAGCCTGGTTCAACTTCAGCACACGCTGTTCGAGTTCGCGAAAGCGCTCGGGCTGCGGCGGCCACACGGGTTCGAAAAGACTGCGGACATGGGTAGCGCCCTGGGCCTTTGCCGTGTCGAGTGATTCGTCGGCGGCGGTGGCGAGGTCGGGAATTTCCGTGCCCAGCCAGAGATGCGCAAGACGGTTGCCGGTATGGCGCCAGTGATGAACATTGGCTCGCTGAATGAAGCCGGGCTCTTCGCTGGCCACACCCTGGAACTGCAGCAGTTGCTTGTCCAGGCGGGCAATGTTGCTGGTGAGGCGAAGTTCCCAAAGGCCTTCGTCGGTGGGTGTCACGCGCAGCACAAGTTTACGGCCGCCATCCCAGAATGCATAGGCGATGAAGGTGCGGAAGCGTGGGCTTTTCACTTCGGCGCTGATCTGAACGGTGCGCCAGGGTTGGGCGTGCTGGGCCGCCTCGGCGTCATTGAGTTCGAGGACAATGTCGCAGTGCCGGAAGAGTGGGGTGTCGGGACAGGCGTTCTGGGCTTGCGCGAATGCCGCCATCAGCAGTATCGCCAGTAGGTACCGCATACTAGCCAGTATGACGCGAGTGCTGGTGTTTTCATTTCTTCTGATTGCGCAAATGGCATGGGGGCAGCCCACACTGGCCGAGAAGACGGCCAAACTGACCCGCCAGGATGGCTTCTTTCCGCTGTTTGTGGATGATGCGGCCGGCAAGCTGTATCTGCTGGTGAACCGGTTGGAGGAAGACTTTCTTTATTACGAAAGCCTGCCGGCAGGCTTGGGCTCCAACGACACGGGACTCGATCGCGGTTTGTTGGGCCAGGAAAAGGTGGTGCGATTTGAACGCTACGGTCCCAAACTGCTGCTGGTACAGGAGAATCTTGATTACCGAGCGGTCTCACGTGATGCGGAGGAGCGGCGGGCGGTGGCGGACAGCTTTGCCCGCAGCGTACTGGCGAGTTTTCCCATCGAGGCCGCTGAGGGCCGGCAGTTCCTGATCGATATCACCAGCTTTGTCGTCCGGGACGCCATGGATGTGGCCGGGCGATTGCGGCGACAGAACCAGGGTACATTCCGGCTGGATGCGGCTCGCAGCGCTTTGTACTTGCCTCGTACGAAGGCTTTCCCGCAGAACACGGAAGCCGAAGCCATACTCACGTTTGCGGGCGAGAACGTGGGCAGCTACGTGGCGGGGGTAACGCCGTCACCGGAAGCCATGACACTGCGTGTCCATCACAGCTTCGTCCAATTGCCGCCCCCTGGCTATCAGCCGCGGGTGTTTGACCCGCGGGCCGGCTACAACATGGTGCGCTACATGGACTTCGCCACCCCGGTGGAGCAGCCCATCCTGAAGCGCTTCATCACCCGTCACCGTCTGGAGAAGAAGGACCCCCGGGCGCGCGTGAGCGAGGCTGTAAAGCCACTGGTCTACTATGTCGATCGTGGCGCTCCGGAGCCGATTCGGACGGCTTTGCTCGAAGGGGCGCGGTGGTGGAATCAGGCCTTTGAGGCGATCGGGTACAAAGATGCCTTCCGCGTGGAGATTATGCCCGAAGGCGCGGATTCGATGGACATACGCTACAACATCATCCAGTGGGTGCATCGGTCTACCCGCGGCTGGAGCTATGGCTCCAGTGTTACCGACCCGCGGACGGGAGAGATTCTCAAGGGGCATGTGACATTGGGGAGTCTGCGCATCCGGCAGGACTTTCTGATTGCCGAAGGCATGCTGGCTCCTTATGCCACGGCGGATACTTCCTCCAAGCGCATGCTCGACATGTCGCTGGCGCGCATCCGGCAATTGAGCATTCACGAGATTGGCCACACGCTCGGTCTGGTGCATAACTTCGCGGCCAGCACCTTTGGCCGGGCCAGCGTAATGGATTATCCGGCGCCGCTCTTCAAATTGAATGCGGCGGGCGAAATTGATTTGAGCGATGCCTATGCAGAAGGGGCAGGCGACTGGGACAAGGTGGCCATCGAGTATGGCTATCAACATTTCCCCCCGGGTGCCAACGAAGCGGCGGAATTGCGAAAGGTGCTCGACCGGGCCCATCAAAAAGGACTCTACGTGATTGCCGACACCGATTCACGCGCACCCGGCGGGGCGCACCCGGCCAGCCACTTGTGGGACAACGGGGCCAACGCGGTGGACGAACTCGAGCGCATGATGAAGGTGCGGGCGCGGGCTATGGCTACGTTCGGTGAAAAAGTGATATTGCCGGGGACGCCACTGTCGGAACTCGAGAACAAACTGGTGCCCATCTATCTGAGCCATCGCTACCAGGTGGAAGCGGCCGCCAAGGTGGTGGGTGGGGTGAACTACCGGTATGCGCTGCGCGGAGATGGCCAGCCGGTGGCCGTAGCCGTGCCAGCCGCGGAGCAACGCCGCGCGCTGCAAGCGCTGCTGGGAACGATGGATCCGGCTGTACTGTCTCTTCCCGGGCGGTTGCTCGAATTGATGCCGCCGCCAGCCTTCGGCTACCCGCGAACACGTGAAAGCTTCCGGGGCAGGACCGGGTTGACCTTTGATGCGTACGCGCCAGCTGAGGCCGCGATTCATCTCACGATTGGCTTACTGTTGCATCCCGAGCGCGCTTCGCGATTGGCACAACCAGGACAGCCTTTGCCGTTGCCCGAGGTGATCGATGAATTGGTGAAGCACGCCTTTCGCGAGAAGGGCATGGGAATACGCTACCTGGAGCAGACCGCACTGGCCTACCATCTGATGGCGCTGGTGGCGGCGGACCGGGTGGCGCCCGAAGCGCGTTCGGTCGCTTTTGAGCGACTGCGGGCGCTCGCGCCACAGGACGCCTGGCTCAAGAGCCAGATTGACCGTTTTCTCGAGAACCCGAAGGCGATTCCCCTGCCGCGTCCGGTGGAGGCTCCGCCGGGAATGCCGATCGGAGACGGTGAAGCGCTGCCTGAGTAAAGCCCACCACATCGGGATAGAACTCCAGAACATCGGCCGCCAGACCCGCATACTGCGCGGTCAACTCGGCTTCGGCTCCGGCCAGGCCCAAGGGGCGGCGACGCCGTGCCTCCATGCGCTCCAGTACCGCGCCAATGCCTTCAATCGTGCGATAGCTGCCAAACCACCCGGGGCTGATCATGCGGGCAGGCAACGGCTGCAGATCTTCAGGCAGTGCCTTCGCGTACGGCAGCACGCGCTGACTCAGCCAGTCGAGGTCGGCCTGGTGGATGAGAAAGTGGTCATAGAAAACATCCACCAGCACCCCGGCAATGCGGCTTCGTTCCTTGCTGAGGCGGGCCTTGCTGCGACGCACCGCGGCGTGGGCATCAGTGAAGCGGTCAATTTCACGATGCAGCGCCACGCCCAACCGCAGTCTCTCCGGGTGCACTTCCGCCAGGCCACCCTTGAAGAAATCGCCGAGCATATTGCCCAGCGAAATCTCGCCAGCATCGGGCAGAACCAACAGGTGACCGAGGTAATTCACTTTTCCTTTATCGTAACGAGCCGCCACGGCATCCTATGGCTGTGAGCGAAATCCTGTATCCCGAACAGATGACAGCGCGTGATCTTTACAAGCTGATGATTGGCACTGTGACGCCCCGCCCGATTGCGTGGGTAAGCACTCGAGCGAAGGACGGCATCAACAACCTTGCCCCCTACAGCTTCTTCAACGCCTTTTCGGCAGACCCACCCGTGTTGGGCTTTGCTCCGTCGCGCAAGCCCACCGGAGACAATCGCAAGGACACGCTGCGCAATGTGGAAGAGACGGGTGTGTTCGTGGTGAATCTCGTGAGCCAGGCCCTGGCGCCCGCCATGAATCAGACGGCGGCCGAGGTGGCGCCCGAGGTGGATGAGTTTACCCTGGCAGGCCTGACAGTCGCCGAAGCCACTCGCATAGCTTGCCCGATGGTGGCCGAAGCACCCGTGAAGATGGAATGCCGGCTGAAGCAGATCATTCCCATGGGTGACAGGCCCACCAGCGGAATTCTGGTGCTGGGGGAAGTGGTGTGTTTCCACTACGCGGAAGGCTTACTCGACAATTACCGCGTGGACCCGGCGGCGCTGGATTCGGTGGGCCGTATCGGCGGATTCGGTTACGCAACCACGCGGGATCGCTTTGAACTGATCCGGCCCTAGTTCTGCTTGGGTGGTGGGCCGTACAGGGCACAGGCGGCGCGGCTGTTCCGCCAGTATTCGCTTTCAGAATTGATTACGCCGAGATGGTCCCAGTTCTGGTCCATGGCGTTGCGGGCCCAGATCTGACAGGCCTGCGCGCGCTCGCCTTCGGTGAAGAGATAGGTGGCTGCGGCAGTGGAGCGGGTGAGAAAGTCGCGCCCGCCTTCATTGGCGCCTGCCAGCAGGTCGCCCAGTTCCTTCTTGCCCTTGAAGAAGAGCAATGCATCATAGAAGGGCTTGGAGGCGGTCACCGCCAGTTCTTCCCGCACCTGCGTCTGGACATAGCTCTTGGCCGCGGCCATGTCGCCAGCGCGGCGAAGCGCCAGATAGTGCCAGTACTGCAGGGCAGTCAAGGCATTCGGGTCAGTGGAAAACGTGGAGCAGTCGCGGGCGCCCTTCAAATCAACGGGATTGGCGACCGGCTTGTTGGTTTGTGCCTCGCAACGGCTCAGTTCCGCGGCGGCGGCCTGATGGTCACCCTGGAAGTAATAGGCCAAGCCGAGGTAATACGCCGCATCAAAGGAATTCGGAGCCAGCTTTGTGGCGGTCTTCAGATCCGCAATGGCTTCCGGAAACTTCCGTGCGGAAACAAAACGCTGCCCGCGATAGCGGTGGACGCGGTAGTCCTTCGGGTGTTTTTCAATACCGTCGGAATAGACCCGGATGGATTCTGAATAACGCAGGAGGCTGTCCTGGATGCGGCCGAGGTCGAGGATCAGTTCCGCGTCATCCGGCTTGGCCTTGAGGGCTGTCACGGCTGCCGCGATGCGGCCATCCTTATCCCTGACCCCGAAGAGCGCGTTCCCATTGAGGCTCGCCGCCTGCGGCTGGTCAGCGTCCGTGACGCCTTCCTCGGCCTTGGGCAGATTCAATTGATCAAGTGGCACCAAAGGGGGCGGCGCCTGTTGCGCGAATAGCCCGAAAACAAGTAGCAAGCCGGTCATGGCAATCCTTAGAGACGGTTGATGAGTGAGGCCACATAGGCCGCGCCAAAACCGTTGTCAATATTCACTGTCGTTACGTTGGACGCACAGGAGTTCAACATGGATAGCAACGAAGCGAGGCCATTGAAATGGGCGCCGTACCCGACGCTGGTCGGGACGCCAATCACCGGGCAACCCACCAGACCACCCACCGCGCTGGGCAGAGCCGCTTCCATGCCAGCGCAGCAAATGATCACCCTGGCGCTCCACAGCTTTTCCCGCTGTTCGAGCAAGCGATGGATGCCCGCCACGCCCACATCGGAAACCGCCACCACTTCATTGCCCATCAATTCGGCCACGAGCCGGGCCTCTTCCGCCACGGGCAGGTCCGCTGTGCCGGCGCAAATCACGAGTATCTTTCCCTTGCCGGTCATCTTGATTTCCCGCTTCAGAATCACCAGGCGGCTCAGCGGATGGTAGACGGCTTCCGGCAGCGCCTGCTGAATGGCGTGCGCGGCTTCTTCGCTCACGCGGGTAGCCAGAACGTTCTGACCCTTGGCGGCCAGCCGCTCGGCGATCGCCACGATTTGCGCCGGCGTCTTGCCCTGGCCGAAAATCACTTCGGGCATGCCATGGCGCAAAGCACGGTGATGATCGACTTTTGCGAAGTCGATGTCCTCAAAGGGCAAATGCTTGAGCTGTTCAGTGGCGGCATCGGGAGTGAGTTCGCCCGTGCGAACCTGTTCGAAAAGCTGACGTAGCTGCTCTTGATTCATACGTGTCTCAATTCTAACAATGAGCGGATTTTAAGAATCGGCAGTAAATTCGCGACCCTTCGTTTCGGGTAAGAGAAATACCAGAACCGCACCCAGCAGAAAATATCCGGCGTTGAGCACCAGCGCCCAGCCGAGTCCACTACGGTCCGCCACCACACCCACTGTAAGTGGCGCCAGGGCACTCAATCCGCGCCCGAAGTTGTAAACGAAACCCTGTCCGGCTCCCCGCAATCGCGTGGGATACAGTTCAGCCAGCATGGTGCCAAACAGCGAAAAGAAACCCGTCCCAAAGAAGCCGAGCAGCGGACCAAATAGCAGGAGCACTGTGCCGGCGCTTTCCCCCGCCCAGCGCGGGGCGCTCCCGTAGGCGATGGTCATGGCCGCGGCCGCCGTCACATAGAGGGAGAAAGCCTTGCGGCGGCCAAGCGCGTCGGCCAGAAAGCCAAAGCAGTTATAGCCCGCAAAGGCGCCCATTTGCATAGCGATAATCCAGCCGCTGGTTTTCACAATGCCAAAACCCGCCCCGCCGGCGGTCACGGGTGCCGCCAGGAATCCAGGCAACCACGTGAAGACACCCCAATAGGCGAACAATACGGCCGTGGCAAGCGACGTAGCCACAAAGGTGATGCGCAGCAGCGGACCCCGGAAGATTTCGAGCAGACTCCCGGCCGGTTCCGTACGATTGCGCCAGACCGGTGGCTCGGGCACATTGCGCCGGATCCAGACCGTGAGCAGTGCCGGCAATACACCGATCCAGAACATCACCCGCCACCCATACGAGGGCAGCACCGTAGCTGCCACAATCGCCGCCAGGATGTAGCCGATGGCCCAGCCGCTTTGCATCAGTGATACGGCCCGGGCACGCTTGTCAGATGGCCAGTACTCGGCCACCAGCACCGCTCCGGCACTCCATTCAGCGCCCAGACCCAGTCCCACCAGCGATCTCCAGAAGAGCAATTCCGTCAGATTTCGCGAGGTGGCGCTACCGCCGCTGGCCAGTGAGTAGAGAAGGATGGTGAAGATCAGCGTTCGCTGGCGGCCAAAGCGGTCAGCCGCCAGTCCGCTCAGTATGCCGCCGAAGGCCGACGCCACCAGAGTGTAGGTAAACACCAGGCCGGCCTGTTCATTGGAAAGGCCAAACTCGGCGCGGATGCTCTGCAGGGCGAAGGAATAGAGAAGGACATCCATCGCGTCCAGCATGAAGCCGAGCATGGCCGCCCAAAGGGCCAGCCAGCGGGCGCGCGATTCGTCGAGGGTGGCAGTCACGATCTAAACGAGTATAGCGGTAACTTTTTCCACAACGGATGCGCCTTTTTCTTCAGGTGAACGTCTAGTAAGATTAGGATCAAGGCCGCATGTCCGCACTTTTAAATCCCACTCCCCCGCCGCAAGAGCCACTGAAGAAGCCGGTGGTGGTTCCGGCACCGGAAGAACCCAAAGGCAAACCAGCCTGGATGGTGTGGGGTGTTCTGGCCATACTCGTGGTGGCGAGCGTCGCCGCGTGGCGCTGGTTTGACGCCCAAAAGCAGTCGGAAGCCGCGGCTTTGCTGCCGGCCGTGCGCACCGCCAAGGCGCGAGTCGCGCCTCTCCACCAGACGATTCGAGTGGCCGGTACAACCACCGCGCGCAATTTCGCCAACATCACGGTGCCCAAGCTGACCGGTCCGGAAGGCAATCGCCCCATGATCATCCTGAAGCTGGTTTCCAGCGGCACGATGGTGAAGAAGGGTGATTTGATCATGTCGATTGACGGCCAGTCCCTGCAGGACCACGTGGATGACGTCCACTCCACCGTCCTGCAGGCGCAGTCCGACATTGACAAGCGTGCCGCTGAACAGGCTCTGGACATAGAAAACCTGATGCAGAACGTCCGCGTAGCCAAGAGCGAACTCGACAAGGTGAAGCTGGATGCCAAAGCGAGCGAACTGCGCACACAGCTCGATCAGGAACTGCTGCAGCTTTCCGTGGAGGAATCTGAAGCCAAGTACAACCAGTTGCTCAAGGAAGTGGAAATCAAAAAGCAGGCCCAGGCTGCGGAAATGCAGATCCTGGTCTACACGCGGGAACGTCACGCCCGTCACCGCGACCGCCACAAGGCCGATCTCAAGAAATTTGTCGTTTACGCGCCGATGGATGGCCTGGCCGTGGTGCAGCCGGTATTTCGCGGCGGGGAGAACGACACCATCAAAGTGGGTGACATCGTGACCCCTGGACAGGTAGCGGTCAAAGTGGTGGACCCTCGTTCCATGCAGGTGGAAGGCTCCATCAATCAAACCGAAGTCAGCAATTTCCGCATTGGCGACCAAGCCACTGTCTCCGTCGATGCTTTCCCGGGCTTGACCTTTAAGGGGCATCTCTATTCCGTGGGCGCGCTGGCGGTAATGGGCTACCGGCAGCAAAGCTTCATCCGGACGATTCCCGTCCGTATCGCGATTGACGGGTATGACCCCAAACTCATCCCCGACCTGAGCGCTGCGGCTGAAGTGCTGGTGGATACCAAGGAAGAACAGGCCCTTGTCATTCCGCGTGGCGCGATTCACGTCGAAGACGGCAAGAACTTTGTCTTCGCCCGTCAAGGCAACAACTTTGTGAAGCGGGAAGTGCAAACCGGGGCGATGAACGAAACCCAGGTAGCCATTGCCGGTGGGCTTAGTGCGGGAGAAGAAGTTGCGCTGAACTATTTCCGGGCGCCGCAGCAGGTAGCGTCACGCTAAGTTCCAGTTCATAGTTTCCACGCGGAATCTCCACCCGGATTCCATTTTCCCGCCTCAGGCTTGCCCCGGCGCGCGAACTCAATTGAATCCGGCAGCGGTCGGATTCACAGCTTACCGATTCCAGACGAGCATTGGTATCGAGCAGCCTTTGCCCCGGATAAGCCGGCGCCGCTTCAATGGCAAAAGAACCAGCCGGAAGTCTTAGCCATTCCCCATCCGTCAGGGGCCAGGGCGTGGCGTTCACCAGTGCGGGCCCCTTCCAGGCCACCAGCGCGGGTGCGTTGAGGGTGATCTCCAGTCGCTGGTTCTCTTCCTTCCAGGACCCTAACCGGGCTGCCGCGGGGGCCAGCAGTGGCAGGTCATACGGACGCAGCGAGTACTCGAAGTAGAGTGCAACCTGGTCGAAGCTGGCCGCCGCGGCGTGAATCAGTTGAGCCAACTCGGCGCCGGTCTGTTGCCGGGTGGGGTAGACATCCTGGTAGCGCTCAACGATGTTCAGATCTATAGCCAGGCGGGTTGGCTCCTGAGTGAGTCCTTCGTACCGGTGGCGAATTTCGCGGTAGCGATCGGGACCCAGATGCCAGACGGTGGCAGGGTCTTCAATCAGGAAGGCTACCCCGGTGCCTTCGGTGCCGCGCAGTACGCGAGCCGCATCAGCTCCGAGGGCATCGCGCATGTGGGTGTCGAATCGATCATCGATGTGAGTGAGGACGATGTCGAAGTTGGGGCGTTCCTGGCGCAACACGGCCAGTTTGCTGAGCCAGTCGGCCTGCAGTCCGGCGGCCAGATCGGCACGGTAGGCGAGCAGCCGTTCCAGGTGTTCGCCTTTGAGGTCGTCCAGCGGATCGCGGCCATACTTTTGCTGGTAGTCGGCGCGGACGCTGGGGTGAAATGGGGTGAAGCGCGCCGGATTCCCATGCCCTTCGAGTGACTCGAAGTAGAGTTCGCCCAGATTGGCCCCGTCCCAGGCGTGTCGCCGCAGCAGCGTCAGCAGCCGCTCTTCGGCCAGGGCGGAACAGCGCGTATCGGTCAGCGCGATCAGCTTGCGCCAGTCGAGGCTGGCGTCCTGGCCGGAAGCCGTTTTCTCGCGGCATTCCGGGTGCTGATCCCAGAAGCGATCACTGACATGGGGCAATTCCACCCAGGCGTAGACGAGCAGGGAATGCTCATGGCAGAGAGCAATGAGCCGGTCCAGCCAGGCGGCGCGTTCCGCATCGGCTTCATCGAATTGCCAGCTGGTGACGTGAATGGCGCCAATGCCGGCCTGTTTCCATTGGCTGACAAGATAGGGCAAGTCGACACGCTGGCGATAGCCGGCATCGAAGAATGCCCAGATGCCCTCACCCTTTACGCGGGTGCGGGCTCCCGCGGCCAGCAAGGCTTGGGGCAGGAAGGGATAACGCTCGTACCCTTGCTGGCCGATCGGCGTGGCCACCCAAACTACCGCTCCTTTTCCTACGCGTCGAAACGCCACCAGGGGTGCGCGATGCCAGCGCTCCCAGGTACACAATTGCCATTCCGCCCCAAGCTTCGCCTGCGGTAGCGACAGGGCTTGCTCCCAGACAATCGGAAGATTCGGGTTCACCCGGTCTCTTGCCTGGCGCACTTCAATGGCTTCCTCCGCTGCTTCCACTCCCCAACTTCGGGCCGCCGTGGAATGGCCCGTGAGCAACAGTATGCGTCCTGCTTCCACCTCAGCCGGGCTCGCCTGGCTGGTGATGGCATAGGGGGAATCTCCCGCAACATAGCCGAGACTGGCTAACACCCGGTTCCATCCGGGCTGGCTATTGTCGAGCAGAAATGTCTGTGCCATGAGGGGCATGGCGAGACCAAGCAAGCTAGTAAGTGAACGCATACCAGAGTCCTGTCCGTAAGTCGGTGAAACGTCGCGTCCGCAGGCCATCGCCGGGGAGAAAATGCCGGCCATAGATGGCGTCAGCGAACAGATAGAGCCCCGCAGGCAAACCAGGCGCGCGCCAGCGGATGCCCGGCCCGATCTCCCAGTAATTCGCCCAGTCCATGCGGCGGGCATCGGTGGTGAGGTTCAGGTTGAGGTAGATCTGCACGGGGCGGGACGGCAGATGGTAGCCAGCCCGGTTCTGCGCGTAGAACAGAGTGTTGTGATCAAATCGGCTGAGGTAGACCGCATCCAGCGTGGAGGTGGCAAACCAGCCGCCTTCGTTGGACAGATTCGCCGCGCCGAAGCCTCGAAAGTAGTTCACCCCGCCGCGATAGTCGGAACGGATACGGGCTGTACCGTTTCGCTGGGCGAAATACTGCCATGAGCCCCCGGCTTCTGCCCAGCCCATCACGCCATGCCTGCGCGGTGTGGCCAATCCGACGGCGCTCACGACCGCGCTCTCGCTTAAGGCGCCGGGGCTGGCCTGACCAGCCGGACCCAGTATGCGGCCGCCATTCGCGCCCAGATCGCCAATAAAGCGCATGGACAGATAGGGGCGCACACCCCAGCCAGGCACCCGGAATTCTGCCTTGACCTGGCCGTAAGCGAACACCTCTCGCCAACGCGACGAATAGAAGGGAAGCACCCAGGCGGTGGTTCTGACTGGCCGCAGGGCAGGCCGCAAATTTCGCCAGGCCTGTTCCGCCTCCGCCGCCACGCGAGAGTCGCTCGAATGCCGGGCCAGTTCAAAGTAGCGTAGTGCGGTGGAATCGTCCTTGATCATGTTGTAGGCCCAGCCCAGGCGCAGCGTTGTCGCGTGGTCGTCGGGATTGGCTTCATGCAGTTGCTGTAAGTAGCGAACGGCGTCCCGCAGATAACCCTTCTCAAAACTACGATTGGCCAACTCTCGCACCGCTGTCAGTTCCGTGGACTCGGCCACGGGCTTACGGGCCCGCAGGAATGCCAGTTGCGCGGTGGCGAGCGCATCGTTGGGCGCCAGCTTCAGCACTCCCTCAAAGACCGGTACGGCATCGCGTTCGCGACCCATCTTGAGGAGCAGAAAACCCAGTTCCCGCCGTAGCGGTACATTCAGCGGGTCCAGACTGATGGCGAGCTCAAACTCGTAAACGTAGGGATAACGATTGGGAAGAAGCTCCCGTGCCTCTTCCGCCACCATCGGCGGCTCGCCGCGCGAGGCGGCAATCAACGCCGCATGGTGGAGGTCTGGCCGTAGCGCTTCCTGTTCTACGCGGGCAATATCCAGCAGAAAGCGGCGTTTGTCTGGCTTCAGCCCGAACGCTTTGCGATAGGAATCCGCAGCCGCTACCCAATCATTGCGATCCTCCAGGTGCCGCGCCAGTTCCTCATGCACACTGTAGCTCTCAGGGTTGCGTGCCGCTGCCTCCCGCCAGCGCGAAATTGCTGCTTGTAATCCCGCATCCAGCCGCTCAAAGGTCTCCGCTGCGCTCTTCCGGATGGCCTCATCTTTCGCCTGGCGGAGACGCAGAAATAGTTCGAAGGCCTCCGCGCGGCGACCCGTCTCGTAAGCGAGATAAGCGTACTCCAGCGCAAGCCGTTCGTCGTCGGGACGCTGGTTGAGAACCTGCTGGAACTGGTCACGGCCCAACTCTGTTTCGCCCATCCGCAGCAGCAGGTAAGCGTAATCCAGTCGCACCGTATCAGGCAGCGCGGAGGACTGTAAAGCTTCTTCGAAAGCGGCGCGTGCGTCGATCAACCGGCCCTGTTGCAGGGCCTGGTAGGCAACATTCAGGCTCTCCCGGGAATTCTCCTGGCCCAACAAAGAAACGGCGAAGACGATGAATAGCAAACGGATCGCGGCAAACATTTCTGCTTGGTGAGGTAGTGCCTCCGCCGCAGGCAAGTTCTCAGAAAATCACGCCGCGAGCGCACTGCGGAAACTCTTTCGCAGGCTGGACTCAAAGCTTTCTCGCGACACAGCCACCATTTTCCGTAACGGAGCCGCGGCGGATTCCTTGCGCAGGGAATTCGGCAGCAGTGCTGTGAGGTGGTGATAGCCGGCCGACCCCAGCGCGTCTTCAAAGCCTCGGATCGCGCGATAGTAGCCGCGTTGACCGGGAACTTTCCGGCAACCGGCGATCAGTGCTCCGAGCGTTTCCGCTTTCGATTCCGGGCTGAGCGCCGGGGATTTCGCCACTCTTGCCCCCCACTCGTCAAAGCAGGGTCCCAGTGGCAGCAGCAACTCCGGGCAACAGCGCAAACGTTTGATGGATCGCAGTGGATAATGACGGTGGCCCTCGCTGGCCAGCAACTGTTTGTAGACCTTCGCGGCACTGGCAAAGGCGCCCCAGAAGGGTTTCGTATTCTCATGCGCGAGGCGGCCAAAGGCGGCGCGTGGCCCAGCCAGGATTTCCGTCTTGGGCCAGTAGGACAACCCTTGATCTATGTCTCCGGCATTGTGTGTGAGCGACATGGCGATTGTCAGGGCGTCCAGTTCTGCACCGCGCGTGTCCACCGCGGTTTGCCACTCCTGGGCTTCCCGCTCCAACTCGGCGACCACTGCGGCTGTGGCCTGATCGGCGAACTCCGAGTCGCCGTTTCGCAAGAAGGCCTGCAATGCGCCCAGGAGCACGCTCAGTTGCTCACCGTTATGGCCAGACACAGGGCCGCGTCCGGCGAGTTCCGTATATCGCCTGGATACCTGCTCCAGCGGCCAGTTCATGGCTCGGCGCGCCAGTTCAAACATTTGGCGGTGCGTGGCCGGGTCCTTGGCGTCACGCCATAGCAGGCCACGTATCTTGGAATCGACATCGGTGGGGATGAATGTGGCGACGGTGGCGTGATGGCAGGCCAGGCAGAGCGCAAAATAGTCGAGCACGTAGACTTCGCGATCCTCCGGCCAGGCATAGCCCCTCTTCACGGTGTGCAGGATGGCCTCGAAATCCAATTCATGCAGGGCCCCCGGCGGTGAATCCATCGGGTTGGCGAACAGAAATGGGGCGGTATTCTCCACCCACTCCACCAGTGTTCCCGGTTGTATATAGTCCAGCATTCGCTATTCGGGGTGCGACGGCCACCGCGGCGGCCGCTTGTCGCGGAATGCTTTGAGTCCTTCTTCGTATTCCAGGCTGCGAAATTGTTCGGCCCGGCGTACCAGCGAGACCTGCATGGCTTCCTTGGGGCGCAGCCCCCGCAATTCGCGGGAAAATCGCAAGCCGCGCGCGATCGTTTCCGTTGGACCATTGGCCAGTTGCTGCCCGAGGGCCTCACCACGTTCTTCCAGTTCGTATGGGGGCACTACTTCGTGTATCAGGCCCCAGGCCAGCGCTTCCGGCGTATTGAAAATCTTGCTGGTCAATGCCAGTTCCAGCATTCGCCGTGGGCCCAGCGCAGCTTCTACCGCCGAGTACATGGTGAAGGGCCACATCCCGATGCGCACCTCGGTCATCCCAAAGCTGGACCCATGCGCGGCTACCACCACATGGGCGTTGGCGACCAGCCCCAGCCCTCCAGCCAGTGCTGGCCCCTGTACGGTGCAAACAATGGGCTTGGTCAGACGGTCACCCAGATTGAAGAGCCGGGCGTGCACTTCTGTGGAAGCCGGTGTGGCCTCGTCGTGGTCCATGCCCACCGAAAATACCGGGCCCTCCGCCCGCCACCAGATCGCGCCGGTATTCGCGTCCCCATCCGCTGCCTCGCAGGCCGCTACCATGTCTTCGCACATCTCCCGGTTCAGTGCGTTTTTCCGGTCTCCACGGTTGAGGGTAAGAATGAGCAGCCGTCCGCGCTGTTCAGTGGTAAGGAATGCTGTCATACCTTTCTCCAGCATGACAGATACACCAGTCCCGGGAACCGCGTTGTCTCGTCCCAGGCAACGCTGCCCCGGGTGGTGGAGCCGAAGCTCCTATTGACTAAAGCGATCAACGCCACCAAAATCCGCCAAAAAAATTGTGGAAACTGAAGAAATGATTCGCGCCTTACTTTTCGATATGGGCAATGTGTTGATTCCCTTTGATATCCACCGCGGCTATGGGGCCTTGGCCACGCACTCCGGCCTCGCGCCGGAAGAAGTCGCGGAGCGAATCCGGGAGTCTGGTCTTTATAATCTGTACGAATCTGGACAATTAGAAACTGAGGAATTCCTGGGTCGCTTTTCCAGTCTGCTGGGCCTGAGACTGTCGCTGGCGGAATTTCGTGAAGTCTGGAACTCCATTTTCTTGCCCGAAACGGCTACCAGCGAGCAACTGATCCGGCAACTGAAGGAGCGCTACCGTCTCGTTCTTCTCTCCAATACCAACGAGTTGCACTACAACTGGCTGCGAGAACGGTATCCCATACTCGACCACTTCGACGACTACACCCTTTCCTACGAAGAAAAAGCGATGAAGCCGGAGGAACGCATCTACCGGGCAGCAGTGGAAAAGGCCGGCTACTCTCCGGCTGAGTGCTTCTTCACGGATGACATCGAGCGTTATGTGGAGGCTGCGCGCGGCTTCGGTATCGACGCGGAAACCTTCACTGGCGAGACAAATTTACGTCGCCACCTGGCCGCCCGCGGCATTCTATGAAATTCCATTTTTGGAAGCAAATTTGATGGGAAATGGTATTTAACCCATTCAGAACATTAAGTTTTACGCGATTGTTACTTTCCTGGCTCCGTCCGTTCTAAGCCTTGCTAGGCTGATAGTGATAGGAGTCTTATGAATCGCATAAGCAAAAGCTTTTTCCTGAATCTGGCGGCGATTTGCACCCTGGCGGGAAGCCTCGGAGCGCAAACCATCACCGGTTCATTCACGGGCACACTCAGCGATCCTTCCGGGTCCGTACTGCCTAAGGCCAAAGTAACAGCAACCAATACCGGCACCAACGTTTCGTATACGGCCAATACGAATGATGCTGGCATCTATAACATTCTGTTCCTGCCAATCGGGGAATACCGCCTGATGGCGGAACTGGCGGGCTTCAAGAAAGCACAATTGGGTCCGTTCCGGATCGAAGTCAATCAGATTGCCCGCGTGGACATCAAGATGGAAATCGGCGATGTCTCCCAGAGCGTGGAAGTCACGGGTGTCGCGCCGATCCTGCAAACGGAATCCACCCAGACCGGGCAGAGCCTGACGTCGGAAAAGCTCACCGCCCTGCCGCTCAAGAGCCGCAACTTTGTGGCCTTGACGCTGCTGATTCCCGGCGCCGTTTCCCCCAACCCCGAAGGGATGAACAGCCGCTTCGGCGCTCGCCCCTACGTCAACGGCAACCGTGAACAGACCAACAACTTCATGCTCGATGGCGTCGACGTCAATGACTCCATCGACAACCGCGTGGGCTATTCGCCGAACGTGGACGCCCTCGAAGAAGTGAAGGTGATCACTGGCAATGCGGCCGGCGAGTTCGGTAACGCTGGCGGCGCCGCCGTCGTGATGAACCTCAAGAGCGGCACCAATCAGTTCCGCGGCAACGTATTCCACTTCATCCGCAACAATGTTCTCGACGCCAACGGCTTCTTCCGGAACCGTTCCGCGGCTACTTCCCGGCGGCAGGATCTGCGGCAGAACATCTATGGCTTCACTTTCGGTGGTCCCATCCAGAAGGACAAGCTCTTCTTCTTCACCGACTTTGAGGGCACCAAGACCCGCACTGGCGGCCCCACCAATGCTTCGGTGGCTCCGCAAGCCTGGCGCAACGGCGATTTGAGCATCTTCCCCCAGAACATCACCGACCCCACCACGGGTCAGTTGTTCCCGGGCAAGCAGATTCCGCAATCCCGGTTCAGCCCGGTGGCCCGCACGCTGTTTGGCAACCCCGCGCTCTACCCCCTGCCCAACCAGCAGGGTGTCGGCCCTCTGGCGGTGACCAACAACTACGGTTCGAGCTTCCGCAACACTCTGAATAATGATCAGGGCGACATCAAGATTGACTGGCGCCCCAATGACAAGGACGCCTTCTCCGGACGCTACTCCCGCGGCTTCTATGAAAACTTCGGCAGCCAGGCGGCGCTCCCCACCAGCATGACCGGTGGGCAGGAAGGCCCGACGCAGTCCGTGGTTCTCAACTGGAACCGCACCATTTCCCCCACGATCGTGAACGAAGCCCGTGTGGCCTATTCGCGCATCGGCATTCTCGATCGCGCCATTGACTGGAGCGGCCAGTTGGGCGCCGATGGCAACCAGCGCTTCGGGATTCCCGGCGGACAGGCCATTGCCGGCTTGAGCGCCATCGGAATCGGTGGTGGTCTGACCGGCCTCGGTTCCACGGGCGTTACCTCCACCACCTACGACAACAAGTTCATTTACTACGACAACCTCACCTGGCAGAAGGGCAAGCACCTGTTGAAGTTCGGCGGCCAGTTCATTCGCTACCAGCAGAACCGCTACTACTCCGGCAACAACGGCGTTCTCGGCGTGTTCCGCTACAGCGGTGACTATACCGGCCTCGACTTTGCCGACTTCCTCACCGACAATCTCCGCAGCAAGGGCCGCGGCGCGTTGACCGGCGCCTGGGGCCACCGCTTCTGGCGCTCCGCCCTCTTCGTGCAGGATGACTACAAACTCGCCTCCAACTTCACGCTCAACATTGGTCTGCGCTGGGAATACATGCAGCCCATCTATGAAGTGGCTGACCGTCAGGTGAACGTGGATACCTTCGCCGGCCGCTTGATTACCCCCGGCAGCGGTGAGTTTGGCCGCGCTCTCTACAAGGGCTACCCCCATCAGTACATGCCGCGCATCGGCTTCGCCTGGACGCCCGGCATGTTTGGCAACAAGATGGTGGTCCGCGGTGGCTACGCCTACCAGAGCTTCATGGAAGGCACGGGCGCCAACCTCCGCCTGCCGCTCAACCCGCCCCTTTTCGTGGAATCGGACATTACCTATGACGTCCGTCAGCCGAGCTCGATTACCCGCGGCTTCTCTGACGTCGTGACGGCGAACGTAACTCTCGACGGCCCCCGGCCTCCGGGCGTAACCACCCCGCAGTTGCAGGGCCGCGCCTGGGACCTGAACCTCCGTCCCCAGACCACCTCGCAGTACAACTTCACGCTCGAATATCAGTTGGACAACGCCACCTCCTTCACGGCTGGCTACGTCGCTCAGAAGGGTACCCACCTGGTGGCCCCCGTTGAGGCGAATCAGCCGCTCCCCGGTGTTGGCGCTTTCTCCACCTGGGCCAACATCAACGACCGCCGTCCGCTCCGCAACTCGCTGCCGAACCTCGGCAACATCGCCCGGACGGAATCCTCGGCTACCATGGACTACCATTCGCTGCAGGTGACGGCACGCCGTCGCATGCGGGGTGGCCTCGAATTCCTCGCGGCCTACACGTATGGCAAGACCCTTACGGATAACCTCGGCTACTACGGTTCTGGCTTCACCGCGAGCGAAGGCGCCTACTGGCAGAACGCTTATGACCGCCGTTCCAACCGTGGTCCCAGCTTCTTCGATATCCGCAACAACTTCACCATCGGTGGCCTTTATGAAGCACCCTTCGGGAAGAACAAGAAGTGGAACTTCGGCGGTAGCCGTGCGGCTGACCTCGTTCTCGGTGGCTGGTTGTTGAACTACAACATGGCTACCCGCTCGGGTCTGCCCATCACCGTTCGCGCTCAGGACCGTTCCGGCCAGGCCGTCCGCGGTAACGTGCGTGCAAATGCCTACCGTCCGTTCCAGCTCAACGAAGCCAATCGCAATGTGGACAACTGGTTCGGCCTGCCCACTGCTATCGCTGACCGTCAGGCAATCTTCTGTCTCACCCCGGGACAGAATGATGGCCAGTGCGCTTACGGCAACCCTGGCGAAGGCCAGTTCGGCACCAGCAGCATCGGTACCGAGCGCGGCCCCGGCTTCTTCAACATGGACCTCGCTCTCGGCAAGCGTTTCACCGTGACCGAGCGGCAGTTCCTCGAATTCCGCGCCGAGTTCTTCAATGTGCTCAACACGGTTTCCTGGGCGCCTCCGGGCTTCAACCTCACCAATGTGGCCACCATCGGCCAGATTGGGGCTCAGGTCCAGAATCCGCGGCAAATCCAGTTCGGCCTGAAGTATTTCTTCTAAATCCGGACTAAGTTGTAAGGCAAGGGGCTGCTCGCTTGGGGCGGCCCCTTTTGCTATTTTTGCGGTAAGTGTTTCTCGTCCTTGGGCCGATAAGGAGTTGCGAGTTGGCATGTCGGATCTGGATCTTCGTAGCCATGGTGGCCTCTGGGTGGGCCATTCCGCCCGTGGTGCGTTTGGACAGTCTGGCTGTGCGTCATTGGGCTAACGCAGCAGGCCTGCCGGAAGAGACTTTTGCGGCACTGTTGGCTCCGCCCGGTGGCTTCGTCTGGATTGCCTCCAACAATGGACTGATCCGCTTCGATGGGCGGCGGTCAGAAGTTTTTCGGCCCAGCCAGCACTTTCCGCAGGAGCTCGGGCGACCCTGTGCCTCCAATTCCTTCAGTAATTTGAGCACCAGTCCGGTCGTTGGTTTCTGGGCCAGCACCCAAAGCGGGTGCCTGCTGCATATTGAGCCGGATCGCTTCGGCACCTACGCCAATTTTCGTTTTCGTGCTTTCGAAGCGGCCGGGCTGCAACCCGACGCCGGCGCCATCATACAACTGCATTCCGAGGGCGATCAGCCGCTACTCGTGCGCCGGCGCGGAGTCAGCCAGTGGCCCAGGATTTCCTCCTCTCCACCCGAGTCCCAGCGGATAGAAACCTACCAGGAGACAATCTCACACGCGCCACCCCCCGGTTATTCCATGGGGATCAGCACAATCAGTCAGGATGGGGTCCACTTCGCGGTCATGACCAACCGCGAGGTTTATCGTCAAGAACCCGGTAAGGACTGGCAATTGCTCTTCCGATTGAATGGCGCGCCACGGCGACTGCTCGTTTCGCGCGAGGGGAAGCGGCTTTGGGCTTCCAGCACGCAGGGGCTATTCGAGTGGCGCGCCGGGAAACTCCATTCCCTCGAGAACAACGAAGTGGGCGCCTTATTGGAAGATCAGCACGGTTGTCTTTGGATCGGTGGTTGGCAAAAGATCGTGCGTCGCTGTGGTGACGTCCGTGAAGAATTGCCTCTCGGAGAAGCCCAGGAAGAGATTCATTCCACGCTGGCTGAAGACGATCAGGGCCGAATCTGGATTGGCGGACGTTGGGGAAATCTATTCCGCTTGAGCGCCTCTCCGTTTCAGGTCTACACTCGCCGCCAGGGGATGCCGGGCAGCCACTTCACCGCTGTTGTGTCCGACAACCGGGGTGGAACCTGGGCTGGTTTACGCAATGAAGGACTCATCTACCTCAGTCCCAAAGCTGACATCACCCAGTTTGCCGACCCGAGATTGCGAGAGGTGCACTCATTGCTTCTCATGGAAGACAACAATCTGCTGGCAGCGACGTCCGCGGGCTTGTTTATTGTTTCGCCTCGCGGTGTCGACCGGTTCGCAGTGGCGCCGACTCCAGGAAATCCAGGAATTCCTGCTTTCCACCGGGAGGCCGAGGACGCAATTCTTTACTCGCACATGCAAGGGAACTTTCGTCTCCGCCGCACAGGCAATCAATGGCAAAGCGAGGTGCTGGACGGTCCGACGCGAATTCGCCAGTGGGCGCGCACGAAGAATGGGACAGTGTGGGCTTTGGGTCAGTTTGAGGGCCTGGTCAGCCTGCGGGGGAATCGTTATGTTGCCGAGCCCCCAGCGGCAGAACGGAAATCCAGAACCTGGCATGCCTTGTACGCGGATGAGGAAGATTACCTTTGGCTGGGCAATTCAGAGGGGCTGCATGTCTATTCCCCCACCGAGAAGCGCTTTCTGGGGCAGCGCCCGCTGTTGGCAGGCGATCACATATTCTTTCTGTTGCCGGACTCGCATGGCATGCTTTGGTGCGCCACTCGTCGCGGCCTCATCCGTCTGGACCGCCGCCACGCCCTCGATTCTCTCTCTCAACCCGGCAAGGAACTCTTCGCTGAGCGTTTTGGCGAAGATCAGGCGCTCACCACGACCAATTTCGGACTGGCCACTTCGGCCGGCGGCTCTCAGGGGTCTGATGGCCGTATGTGGTTTCCCGGTCTGTTGGGGCTGGTGAGCTTCCACCCGGGTGATTTCGCCCGCCCGACACGGCCACCCCTGGCTTTGCTCTCCAGCCTGGAAGTCGACGGCACGCCGGTGGACCTGAATGTGGTGCGCCATCTCGGGCCCCGCACACAGGAACTGAGCTTCCGCTTTCAGGCGATCCGGCAGGACTCCCTGGGCGGCGATTTCTGCCGCTTTCGCTTGCTGAATTTTGACCCCGCCTGGCGCCCTTGCACAGAAGCGCGTCTGGCCGAGTACACCAACCTCCGGCCAGGCGATTATGAGTTTCAACTGCAGACTTCTTCCCACGCTGCAGCCTGGGATGGTCCCCTGCTTCGCCTGCCTTTGACGCTTCGTGCCGCCTGGTACGAACAACCATTGATGCAAGCTCTGGGGCTTGTGGCTTGTCTTGGCCTTGCCGCAGCCTTTGGGCGCCGCCGCCAATTACAGGCTCGCGAACGAACCCGCTGGTTGGAACAGAAAGTGGAGGAGCGGACGCAGAGTCTCGCGCAGGCGACTCAGGCCGCCGAAGCCGCCAACCGCGCCAAGGGTGAGTTTCTCGCCACCATGAGTCATGAGATCCGCACCCCAATGAATGGCGTTCTGGGTGCCGTCCAACTGCTGGCCCATACACCTCTCGACACCGAACAGCGTCACCTGGTGGAGGTGATTCAGCAATCTGGCGACAGCCTGGTGGCAATCGTTGACGACGTGCTGAACCTCGCCAAGGTCGAGGCAGGCAAAGTCACGATTGAGAAGAAGCCACTTCCCCTCAGAGCGTTTCTGGCGTCGTTGGTTGCGCTCTTTGAACCGAAAGCTTTCCAGAAGGGGATACGACTCAGGGCTGAGATCGATCCCCATTTGCCCGGCGAAGTTCTTGTGGACGCGCAGCGCTTGCGGCAGGTGCTGTTGAATCTGATTGGCAATGCAGTCAAGTTCACCGAGCAGGGGGAAGTCGTACTGCACAGCTACCAGAGCGAGGACCGGTTGCATTTCACGGTCCGCGATACCGGCATTGGCATTCCCGCCGATGCCTTGCCCATGCTCTTTGAGCCCTTTACCCAAGTGGATTCCTCCTCCACGCGCAAATACGCCGGCACCGGCTTGGGCCTGGCCATCGTCCAGCGCCTGGTGCAGGCAATGGACGGCGCCGTAACGGCGGAAAGCACTTTGGGACAGGGTTCCATCTTCCGCATCGAACTGCCGCTGGAAGTTGCCCCGCCCACTCATGAGCCCGCTCCCGGGATGACCCGGCATTCTGTGCGTACGGGCCTAAGCGTCCTGCTCGCCGAAGACCATCCCGTCAATCAGCTGCTTTTTCAGCGCATGCTGATGAAACTCGGTTGTGAGGTTCATCTCGCGACTGACGGGCAGCAAGCCTTGGCCCGATTGCGGGAACAACCGGTTGACCTGGTGTTGATGGATTGCCTGATGCCCGAGTTGGATGGCTGGGGCGCCACACGGGAATTGCGTTCCTGGGGCGGGCGCTTTACCGAGCTGCCCGTAATCGCCATAACGGCCAGTGCCTTGCCGGAAGACCGGGAAAAATGCTTCTCTGCTGGTATGAGCGACTTCATCAGCAAACCCTTGATGCTCGAGGAACTCGAAGAAAAAATCTGGCGCTGGACCTCCAATACCTCGTTGTAACGATATTTTTACCATTCAGTTATTCATTATTAATAAAGTTAATTTTAGCCTGAGAATATGAAATCAATAGTTCTTGGGTTGCTCTGCTCTGCAATCTTTCTGTGCGCTCAGTCCAATCTGGGCTCCGGGGGGATTACTGGGGTAGTCGCTGATCAGTCCGGAGCCTCCGTTCCGGCGGCAGAAATTGTTGTTACGAACATTGCTACCGCAACCGAGCGGCGCACGGTCGCCAATTCCGCGGGCGAATTTTCAGTACCAGTCCTCCCTCCCGGTGAATACCGGGTCAAGGTTTCCGCACAAGGTTTTCGTACGGTGGAGCAGCGCAGTGTCCGCGTCAATGTGGGCGCCAACGCTACCCTGCGGATTGCGCTCGAAGTAGGCGGAGTCGCGGAGACCGTGACCGTGGAAGCCGAATCGCTGCTGGAAACAACCCGCACCACAGAATCGAGTCTTGTCGATCGCACCATGATTCAGGACCTGCCGATCAACGGGCGCCGCTATGACCAGTTCGCCTTGCTCATGCCGGGGGTGACCCGCGATGGCCGCTTTGGTTTGCTCAGCTACCGGGGTCAATCGGGCGTCTTCAACAACTTCATGATTGAAGGCAATGACGACAATCAGTCCACCTTTGGTGAAGCCCGTGGACGCACCCGTATCGCGGGAAACATCTCGGCCAATGCCATTCAGGAATTCCAGATCGGCCGCGGCGCCTTTCTCGCCGAGTTCGGCCGCGCGGCAGGCGGCAGCGTCAACGCGGTGATCCGTTCCGGCGCCAACGACCTGCACGGCGATGCCTTCTGGTACTACCGCGACCAGAACTTCAATGCCCGCGACCCGCTGGCCAGCTTCCGCCCTGACGAGCGCCGTCAACAGTTCGGCGGCTCCATTTCCGGACCGCTCCAGAAGGACAAGCTCTTCTACTTCCTCAACTACGATCAGCAACTCCGGAATTTCCCGCTGGTGATTGAAGACGTATCGGGTGTGCTCGTGGTGGGCCGGCCCACCAATAACAATCCGGCTGACCTGGCTGCTTTCAACGCGGGAGTGGATTTCCTGCGCGCCCGCTTCCCCAATGGCTCGCCGGGCAATACGATACCCCGCAATGCCAATCAGTGGTTGGGTCTGGCCAAGGTGGATTACAACCTCTCCTCCAAGCACACCCTCAGCCTTTATTACAACCAGTTGCTCTCGACAGGCATTGCTGCCATCCAGACCCCTCTCGTGCTCGGCAATGTGGGCCGCAATGGCACGGACGATGTTCGCATCTGGTCCTTGAATGGCCGCCTTACCTCATTGATCAAACCCACCCAGGTGAACGAATTGCGGTTGCAGTGGGCCCGGAATCATGAATTTCAAACTGCCGACCAGCCCCCACCGCAGGTTTTCGTGGGCGGCTTCAGCTTCGGTCAGGCAAACTTTCTCCAGCGTCCCGCCTACCCCGATGAACGGAAATTCCAGATCGCCAACAACTACTCGATTCTCGCGGGCAAGCACAACTTCAAGTTCGGTGGCGAACTCATCCGGAATTACCACATCCTCAATAATCCCGCTAATTTCGGGGGCACCTACAACTACACCAATGCCCTGACATTCGGCCGCGATCTGGTGAACAACGTGGGTACTTATTCCAGCTACACCCAGTCCTTCGGTCTTCCGGGTGTCAACTTTGCCATCTACGACTGGGCAGCCTACGTGCAGGACACCTGGAAACTGTCCCGGAAACTCACCATGAACTATGGCCTCCGCTATGACTTCCAGCAACTGCCCGAACCGCTCTACCCCAACCCTGAAATTCCCCAAACCACCCGCATGCCGCAGGACCGCAACAACTTTGGCCCGCGCATTGGTCTCAGCTACGACCTGACCGGCAAGGCTTCCACTGTCTTCCGGGGCGGTTACGCCCTTTATTACGGTCGCACCCCCGGTGGCGCCATCTTCAATGCTCTGACGCGCACCGGCCTGCTCGACCCGTCCCGCAACGTCATCTCCATCTCGATGATTCCGACGGACCCGGGCGCCCCCCGCTTCCCGAACATCCTCAGCGCCCTGCCCACCGCCGGACGGCCCACGGTGAACGTCACCCGGCTGGGTGATGATTTCCGGCGCCCCAGCGTGCAGGACTTCACCTTTGGCGTGGACCAGAAGTTGGCTGACAATCTCATCTTGAGCGCCACCTTCATGTACACCAAGGGTGATGGGTTGGCCACGCCTTTCGACGAAAACATGGTGGCCCCGAATTTCGAGCGCAGCTTCCGTTTGCCAGACGGCCAGACCTTCACGGTACCTTTCTCGGCGGGTATTACTCGCACCGCTACGGGGCAAACCCGCAACATCAACCTGTCGCGGCCCAATCCCAACTTCGGCTCCATTGAAGTTCTGCGTTCCCTGGGCTAAAGCTGGTATCGCGCCATGTTCCTCGAATTGAAGAAGCGCTACGCGCGCGGCTATCAGTTCAACGTCTCCTATACTTTGGCCAAGGCGGAGAACCTGGGTGGCGTAGGCGATGGCGGCGGCTCGGGAGCGGAATCGCCCTTTAGCGGCGCCGTACTGGCCAACCAGTTCGACATCCTCAGCAACCGTGGCATCGCGCCCACCGACCAGCGGCATCGCCTGGTCTTCAACGGCATCTACAACGTTCAGAAGGGCTGGTTCAAGGATTTCCGCCTTTCGGGTATCTACACTGCCGAATCAGGCCGCGGTTTTGGCAACGTCATCACCATCCCGCAGATTCCCTTCACGACCCCCGATGGCACGCAATGGAACGGCTTTGGCGGCTTGCGTGGGCAGGGCGGCGGCAATGACCGCAACCATTTGCCAACCCTTGCCCGCAATGGGGATGTTCTGGACGCGAACTACCGGTTGGATCTCCGTATTGCCCGCGACATTCGCCTCACCGAGCGCGCCAAGCTGGAAATTCTCGGGGAAGCCTTCAACATCTTCAACCGGTCAAACTTCAATGGCTGGGTGAACACACGGTTTGAAGCGCTGGCCACTCCGGCTACCACCCCGTTGGCCACGCCGGTCAGCCTGCAAGCCAACACCCGGTTCCAGACGCCAACCAACAACAGCTCGCAGCCAGACGGCACCAATGCGCGCCGCTTCCAGATCTCGCTGCGCTTCCGCTTCTAATCCTGAGTGTCCAAGGCCTTCTTGCCGGCCGCGATGACACGCAGGATCTTTTCGACGTCGTAGACCGCACCCGCCCACGTGCCGCCGCTTACATCCTGTAAGGCGGCCCAAAGGCGGGTGTCGTCGGGTAGCAGCGGATCCGGCTGCATGGCCTCGGTCCATCCGCGTTCGGCGATCAGACGGTCGCCACCAGCTACGCCTTCCGCATCGGTGATGAGATTGACGGTACCGGTGAGGTCATTCCGGTCAATTGTGATCTCGATCCAGTCTCCATCGCGCACCTTTCCGATCGGGCCGTCCGCCAGTGCTTCCGGTGTCACATGGCCAATGCAGGCCCCGGTTGAGACACCGCTGAAACGGGCATCGGTAATCACGGCCACATGCTTGCCAAAAGCGAGAAACTTCAGCGCGCTCGTCAACTGATAGGTCTCTTCCATGCCACTCCCCATGGGGCCCCGGCAATTCAGCACCAGTATGTCGCCCGCCTCGATCTCGCCGGACTTGATCGCCTTGATCGCCGCGGGTTCACTATGGAACACCTTCGCCTTCCCACGCTTCCGGTAGACGTTGTCCGCATCCACTACGGAGGGGTCAATTGAAGTACTCTTGATCACCGCCCCACCCGGAGCGAGATTGCCCTTGGGGAAGCACACCGTGGCCGTGAGCCCGCGCGAACGCGCCGAATCTGGCGAGAGGATTACGTCGTCCGGGTCAATGCCGTCCCGCTCCTTCAACTGCCGCCGCAGCGAATGCCGCCGTTCGCTTTGCTCCCACCAGGTGAGGCTCTCGCCCAGCGAATGGCCTGTGCAGGTCTTGACCGAAAGATCCAGCAGCCCAGCTCGTTTCAGGTGCAGCATTACTTCCGGCACGCCGCCGGCGAGAAACACCTGCACGGTGGGATGGTTACGCGGTCCATTGGGCAACGCGTCCACCATGCGGGGAATCAGGCGATGCACCCGTGTCCAGTCTTCGGGTTCCGGTTGCCGTAAGCCCGCGTGGTAAGCAATGGCGGCCAGGTGCATGATGACGTTCGTGGAACCACCGAAAGCCGCAAAGACGACCATCGCGTTTTCCAGCGCCGCTGGCGTCAGGATGTCCCGTGTCGTCAGCCTCATCTGAATTTGCGTCATCAACGCCCGTGCCGAGCGCCGCGCCATATCAAGCCACACCGGCTCGCCCGATGGCGCCAGCGCCGCATGCGGCAGCGACAGGCCCAGGGCTTCCCCAATCACCTGTGCCGTGGCGGCGGTCCCCAGGAACTGACATCCTCCGCCGGGCGAGGCACAACTGCGGCACCCCATGTCCGCGGCATATTCGAGCGTGATGTCCCCGTGTGCGAAGCGCGCGCCCAGCGTCTGCACCTTGCCCGTGTCCTCGGCGTCCTCACTGGCCAGCATCACCCCGCCGGGCACCAGCACCGTTGGCAGCGTGTGCGTCGCCGCCAGCGCCATCATCATCGCGGGCAGCCCTTTGTCGCAGGTCGCCACGCCCACCACTCCCTGCCGGGTGGGCAGGCTGCGAATCAGCCGTCGCAGCACCTGCGCGGCGTCGTTGCGGTAGGGCAGGGAATCAAACATTCCCGGCGTGCCCTGCGAGCGGCCGTCGCACGGGTCTGTCACGAAGCCCGCAAAGGGAATGGCTCGCGCCTTCTGCAACTCCGCGGCCGCCGCGCCCACCAGCAGATTCACTTCCCAGTGGCCGGAATGATAGCCCAACGCCAGCGGCTTGCCGTCTTCCTGGCGGATGCCCCCGTGCGTGGAAAGCAGCAGGATCTCCTTGCCGCCGAGCAAGCGCGGGTCCAGCCCCATGCCGGCGTTCTGCGTCCAGCCAAAAATATCGCCGCTGGGTCTCTCTCGCAGCATTTCGGCTGTCAATGGAAGAATGCCTTCGGGGCCTTTGGCCTTCGATCGGACTTGGAGAACCGAGGGGTCGTCGCCTTCGAGCAGGCGCAGCAGAGAATCTTCAGAAGCCATCACTGGACATGCTATCGCGGGTCACGAAAAGTTGATACGATTTCGGCCATGTCCTTGAGTCGACGCACCTTTGCCACGGCCCTCTCGGCTGCCATGTACTCCCGGATTCTCGGCGCGAACGATCGCGTCCAGGTGGGCTTTATCGGCTATGGCCTGATTGGCGCCCAGCATGTCTTCGATTTCAAGAATCAGCGGGACGTCGATCTGGCGGCCATGAGCGAAACCTTTCAGCCCCGCATGGAGGAAGGCATTCAGGCCTGTGGTGGCAAGGCTAAGCCCTACAAGGACTTTCGCAAGCTGCTCGATGACAAAGACCTCCAGGCCGTCGTGGTCTCCACCCCGGACCACTGGCACGCCATGATGACGATTCTCGCCTGCGCGGCCGGCAAGGATGTCTATGTCGAAAAGCCCATGACCCTTTTCGTGCGCGAGGGCCGCTGGATGATCAACGCCGCCCGCAAGTACAAGCGCGTGGTCCAGGTCGGCACCCAACAACGATCCGGCCGTCACTACCAGGAAGCCAGGAAGCTCATGGCCGAAGGCATCATCGGCAAAGTGCATTCCGTGCGCATGGCCAGTTTCCGCAACATCATGCCCGGCTTCGGCCGCCCGCCGGGTGACGCGGCTCCCAGTGAGTTTGATTACGACATGTGGTTGGGCCCCGCGCCCAAGCGCCCCTACAGCCCCCACCGCGGCCTTTACCATTTCCGCTGGTTCTGGGATTATTCCGGCGGGCAGATGACCAATCTCGGCGCGCACCAGATCGACATCATGCAGTGGTATCTCAACCAGAAAGGTCCCATCGCCGTCTATTCCTCCGGGGGCCGCTTCGTGGTGGAAGATGATGGCGAGACACCCGACACCCAGGACGCTGCCTACACTTACAACGGCAACCTCACCACCATCTGGTCGCATCGCGAAGGCAGCCAGGGTTCCGGCGCCGGCGCGGGCCTCGAGTTCTACGGCACCAAAGGCAGCCTCAACATCAGCCGCGCCGGATACCAGATTCGCGGTGACGTCAAGCGTCCGCCCGAAAACGCCATCCCTGTTTTTCAGGGCCATCCCACCGGCGGCGCCCGCCGTCAGGAGACGCCTCCCACCGACAAGTATGTGGAAGACCGCTCCGCCAAGGGCTCCAGCCCCGAGCAGTTTGACCTGCACGTCCGCAATTTCCTCGATTGCATCAAGACGCGCCAGCGCACCGTGGCGGACGTGGAAGATGGCCACTACACTGCCGTGTCTTGCCACCTCGCCAACCTGAGCCTGCGCCTCGGCCGCTCCCTCAAGTGGGACCCGGTAAAGGAAGAAATCGTGGGTGATCGCGAAGCCAACGCGATGCTCGAGCGGCCCTACCGTGAGCCATGGGCCAGGATGTTGAAGAGTCTCAACCTCTAAGCGGCTACAATGGTGGATTCACCGCCTTGTGCTGACCGCCATTTACCCTGGGTCCTTTGACCCGATCACCAACGGCCACCTCGACCTCATCGGTCGCGCTGCCCGTTTGGCAGACCGGCTTGTTGTCGGCATCCTGCTCAACTCCAATAAGAATCCGCTCTTCTCCATCGAAGAGCGCGTGGAATTGGCCCGCGATGCCGTCCGCCCCTACAGCAATGTGGAAGTCACCCATTTTGATGGCTTGTTGGTGGAATTCGCCGAACGCGAACAGGCCAGCATCATAGTGCGCGGTATTCGAGCCATCTCTGATTACGAATTCGAGTTGCAGATGGCGCTGATGAACCGCCGCCTGAAGCCCAACCTCGCACCCGTGTTTCTCATGGCGGGC
>VFQU01000397.1_pt1 | contig 40706 bp, 38 predicted proteins | sample 3512311 | NCBI WGS metagenome assembly VFQU01 (sample SAMN10412377, study PRJNA504923) | tailings metagenome | isolation source: Relicate 3 Philex TSF3 active mining site | place: Philippines: Tuba, Benguet | collected 2017-08-29
TTCTAATTTTCCACGGGCCGGACGGTGTAGGAAAATGGAATGCTTCGGAAAGATTCGCCCGTCATCTACTTTGTTTGAACGGAAACTCTTGTGGTACTTGCGACTCCTGCCGTGCCTTTATGAGAGGAGAACATCCCGATTTCATTCAATTTCCTAAAAACAAAAACATCGCCATCGGGAAAGATAAAGATCCTGAAGAATTTACCATTCGATGGCTTTTAGGAAATCGAATCATCTATAGACCTCATCTTTCTTCCAAAAGAGTCGTACTGTTTCCAGAAGCACATCGAATCAACAATGAAGCGGAAACAACTCTTTTGAAAACTTTGGAAGAACCTCCTCCTCATACTAAGTTTATTCTGATTGTGAACGATCTTACGAAGCTCAAAAAAACGATCATCTCCAGATCTGTATGTATTCCTTTTTATTATCTTCCGCAGGATACAATCCGTTCGATCACTAGAGAACAAGATCGAAATTTCAAAGAATACTTCGGAGGATCTCTCAATCCTTTCGATGTTTCGGATCAATGGATCGAAGAATGGCATGAAGTGGTGAAAAATCACTGCCATGATCCTATCTTGCTTTTGAAATTAGAAAATTGGATTCGGGATAAAATGTCCGATTCCAAGGCAAAAGAAAAAATTTCTAATATCGATTTCTTGGAAACAATCTCATTACTTTTGTTATATGAATATAGAAGAGAAAATTTCGAAGACAACATAAGAAAAATCTATGCGATCATTGAATTCAAATCCAAACTTCATTACAACATCCCAGCCTTGGAATACTATTTAATCTCCCAATTGTTCTTAAAACTGGGAAGTTCTCCTCGTTAACATAAATTAGTCGAATAAATTTAAGTCAACCAGATAAGGTGACATAATTTTCTTATTCTTATCCCAGAATTTTCGGATTCGGGGTACGTATTTGAATTTTCATTTGAATTCTACCTACTGAATAGAAGTATAGTACCCGGTTTAGGAAAGGGTTTAATTCATTTGGAAACTAGCTGGGAAGAAATTTTAGAAGAGGTATCAAAACAAATTCCTCCGAAATATTTTACTAATTTCATTGCACCTTTGCATTTCGTTCGTTGGGAAGGAAATCAAATGGTTGTCTCTGCACCTTCTCAAATCATAAAAAGCCACGTAGAAGCAAAATACGCAAATTTCCTTGAAAATGCCGCCTATCAAATCAAAGGCGATTCATTCCGACTCGTTCTTCTGACAGACAAAGAAGAGTCGACATCCCACATGAAGGATGCAATCGAAAATCGTTTTCAAAATTCAGAACCGGAACTCAATTCAGAATACAATTTCGAAACTTACATTGTGTCCGATTGCAATCGTTTGGCATTCACTGCTGCGAAAAGTATTTGTGAACACCCTGGGAAATACAATCCTCTCTATTTATTCGGACCAGTCGGTGTGGGAAAAACTCATCTACTTCACGCCATCGGAAACGAAATCAAAAAGAAAGATCCTTGGAAAACGATCCGTTATGTAGACAGTATTTCCTTTCTCAACGAATTCATATTTACAGTCAGACAAAACAATAGAGATTCTTTGGAGTCATTTAAAATGAGATATCAATCCTATAACGTTTTGTTATTCGATGATATTCAATTTTTAAACGGTGGTGCGGAAAAAACCCAAGAAGAATTTTTCGCTCTCTTCAATTTTCTTTATGAAAGAAAAAGACAAATCGTAATCGCATCCGACCGTCCTAGCTATGAACTTCCGTTACACGATCGTCTCAAATCCAGATTCGTACACGGCCTTCAAGCAGACGTCAAAGAACACGATTTATCCCTCCGAAAGGAACTCCTCCGCTCTTATACCATTCAGTACAATATACCTATTTCCGAAGAAACCCTCGAATGGCTGGCACAAAACTGTGACGGGGATTCCAGAGCTTTGATCGGGATCGTAAACGACCTAGTTTTGTACAAAAAGGCCTACCAGTTCTTTCTACTTTCCGATGAAAAAATCAGAGAAATCGCAAATTCCAGGCTACAAACCAATCGAAAAAGAATCGGTTTTAACCCGGATCAGGTGATCGACCTGGTTTGTGAAAAATTAAATGTCGCTCGAAAAGATATTTTAGGGAAAAGCAGAAAGGTAGATTTTATCCTGCCAAGACATCTTTGTATGTTGCTTTTGCACGAAATTTTAGGACTGCCTAAGGCGCAAATCGGACGTATTTTCTCGGCCCAACATACAACTGTCATTCATGGGATCACCAAGATCAAAGAGAAGTTTTCTGAAGACAAAAATCTTTTCGATCTCTACCAATCCATCAAACACCAAATTTCCTTCCAATAATCTGTCAGTTTATCAGTAGATAAGCTGTTTATAACTTGTGTATAAGACATAAATAAGGAATTTTATTTTTGAGTTGTCAGTTCGTTCGAGAAAGTGACATAAATATGAACAGAAAATGAAAGCAAAATATCCGACATAATCCAATAAAAATTGATGTTTCGGGGCTTTATGAACATACTGACAGAAACAACAAAGACGACATAATATATATAAATTAAATATATAAATAAGAAAAGAGGAAAGAATGAAATTCACTGTCAATACTACAGACTTCTTAAAAGCAATCAACTCAGTGGATGGAGTTATCTCCGTAAGAGAAATTAAATCCGCTCTTTCTAATTTGAAAATCCAAGCGGAGGATAACATCGTTTATCTTTCCGCCACAGATTTGGAGATAGCGATCAAAACTTCCGTGGCCTCTGTGGTAGGTACCAAAGGAAATGCATCTCTTCCTGCAAAACAACTTTCTAACATTTTCAAGAATTTGAATTTTGATAGCACCTTACTTTCCACAAACGAAGGAAACGATTCTTCCGAAACTTTGATCACGGATGCTTCCGGCAAAATGGATACTAAGTTCAAAATCAACGGAATCGATTCGGAAGAAATCAAAACCATTCCTAAAGTAGACGAATCCAGTGTGGTCGAATTTCCTTGTCAGACGATCAGGGAGATGTTTAGAAAAACATCTTATGCTATGGCGATCGAAGAAACCCGTTTTGTTTTCAACGGTTTGTTTTTAAAACCGGACAATACCGATTTGATCGTAGTTGGAACCGACGGACGAAGACTTTCTAAAATCGTAAGAAAATTTCCGAAACAATTTCCTTTCAAAAACGGAGTGATCATTCCTCACAAAGCCGTAAGAGAAATGTTGAAGATGATGGAAGGGAAAGATACAGCTAAGATCGGTTTTGTGGAAGAACAAATTTACGTATCTTCCGGAAACATCGAACTTCTTTTCAAACTCATCGATGGAAATTTCCCGGACTACGAACAAGTGATTCCGAAACAAGCGGCCGAATCCGTAAGAATCGTAAAAGCCGATTTCCTCACTTTCCTAAAACAAGCTCTTATTTCTGCAGAAGAACCTTCCAAACAAATTCGTTTGGCTTTTACAAAAGGAAACGTAAACATCAGTTCTTCGAATCCTGGAACTATGATGTTCGATCATAATATGAGCATTGAATACACTGGAGAACCGATCACAATCGCTTTCAAGGGAGACTATTTAAGTGATGTGGTAAAAGCTGTGGATGATCCTGAAGTGATTTTGGAATTCTCTTCGTCCAGCGCTCCTGTATTGTTTAAGGATCCGTCGGACAGCGATTTCGTTTCCGTAATTATGCCGATGAAACTTTAATGTATCTTAGGCGGATATCTCTTCAAAACTTTCGCAACCACGATCAAACCTCGTTAGAATTTCGCTCTCGTCTTATCTTCTTCATTGGAAACAATGGAGAAGGTAAAACAAATCTTCTTGAATCCATCTCCTTACTTTCTTATCTGAAAAGTTTCCGCGAGTCGGATGAAAATCAATTACTGAAATGGGACTCTCCTTTTACTTTCGTTCGAGCTGAGTTCGAAGCGGGAGGAGAAGATTTTGTTTTCGAATACGGAATTGAAAAATCCCAATTCAAACGTAAAAAAATAAAAATCAACGGAGAGGTGATCAAAAAGGTTTCCGATTCCGTAGGATACTTTCGTTCCGTCCCGACATCCAAATCATCGAATTCGGAAATGTGGAAAGAAGAAGATTTTTAGATTCGTTTATCTCTTCTACTAACAAATATTATTTGAATCAACTCATCGAATACAATCGCCTTCTTAAACAAAGAAACTCAGCTTTAAAAAGAGAGAATATTCCTGAAAGAGAAATCGTTATTTGGAACGAACCTCTGATTGAGAGAGATTTCGAGATCCGGCAGATCAGGGAACAAACAGTTGCAAGATTGACTTCCTATTTCGAAAAAAACCTGAATCTTCTGAGCCAAGGAAAGGATCCTTTTCGAATCACATACAAACCGAATGTTTCTTCGAAAGAGGAACACAGAGAAAGATTGGCTAGAAATCTGAGAAAAGACATAGCAATCGGTTACACTAGCTGCGGAAATCACAGGGATGAAATTCCCATCGGTTTTGAAGACAAAGATCTGAGCTCCTTCGGTTCCCAAGGTCAAAAAAGAAGCGCCGTGATCGCTCTCAAAACAGCTTCCTTTCAAATGATTTTGGAAGATACGGGGGAAGCTCCCGTTCTTTTGATTGACGACATCATACGGGAGTTAGATGTTAAAAGAAGGGAATATTTTGTGAATTTGATTTCCGAGTGCGGCCAGGCTTTTTTCACTACAACCGATTTAGAAGGAATCAAAGATTACATCGGATCCTTGGAAATGGATAAGGAAATTTTCGTTGTAGAAAACGGAAAAGTTTCCAGAGGAAAAGACGTATGAAAAAAATTGATATTTCCGAACTTTTTCAAAGCCTCGAAAAATTGGGAATGTCCAGAGAGGAACTTTTCCAAGATCAAAGTTTGAAAATCATCCAAAGAGAATGGAAAAATTTGGTTGGGGATTTTTTTGCCGACCAGTCTTTTCCCGATTCCTTGAAGGAAGGTAGATTGGTTGTTATATGCAAACACTCTCTGATTTCCCAGGAAATGGAATTCCAAAAGCAGGAAATCCTCCGAAAAATAGCTTCCAAAAATGTCCCCAATACAATCTCAAAAATCGTTCTTAAAACAGGAATTATTCCCCGTTTCTAAAATCAACTTCCTTGCCTAAAGGATGTTTTCACTTGCCCTAAGGGGGTTCTCTCAGGATACTTCCTATAGGATATAAGATTTTCTCATGACAAACGAAACCTCTCCGTCCTCTTATTCTGCCTCGAAAATTAAGATTTTAGAAGGCTTGGAAGCCGTTAGAAAACGGCCCGGAATGTACATCGGTACTCAAGATGAGTCCGGTCTTCATAAGATGGTTTATGAGGTTGTGGACAATTCCGTCGACGAAGCGATGGCAGGGCATTGTTCCGAGATCGACGTCAAAATATTACCCGGCAATATCATTGAAGTCAAAGATAACGGAAGGGGAATTCCTACTGGGATCCATCCGGACAAAGGAAAATCCACCATTGAAGTGGTACTTACCATCTTACACGCAGGCGGTAAATTCGAAAACGACGCCTATAAAGTGTCAGGTGGTTTGCATGGTGTGGGGGTTTCCGTTGTAAATGCTCTTTCTACCTGGTTAGAAGTGGAAGTTCACCAAGCAGGAAAAGTTCATTATCAAAAATACCAAACAGGAGTCCCTGTAGAAGACGTAAAAGTCATCGGGGACACTACCAGCACCGGAACCACCGTTCGATTTTTACCGGACAATACGATTTTCACTACTACGGAATTTTTCTTCGAAACTCTCTCTGCAAGGTTCAGAGAGATCGCCTTTTTGAACAAAGGTCTACTTATTCGAATCGAAGACGTAAGAAAAGAAGAGACCGCAAAACATGAGTTTAAGTTTGAAGGAGGAATCATCTCCTTCGTTGAATATCTGACAGATGCGAAACATCCTCTTCACAAGGTTCTTCATTTTACGGGAGAAAAAGAAAACGTTTGGGCAGAGATCGCTCTGCAATACTGCGATACCTATTCAGAAAACGTTTTTTGTTTTACGAATGCAATTAACAACAATTTGGGGGGAACCCACTTAGAAGGTTTCAGAACTGCACTTACCAGAACCTTAAACGACCATCTAAAAAAAGACCAAACCCTTTTTAAAAAACAACCTAACGGTCTGCAAGGGGACGACATTAAAGAAGGTCTTTGTGCGGTCATCTCTATCAAAATCCCTCAGCCTCAATTCAATTCACAAACGAAAGAAAAATTGGTAAATGCGGAAGTGAAAGGTCTGATGCAGACCATCTCAGGAGAAGGTTTGAATCTCTTTTTCGAAGAGAATCCTTCCGTCATCAAAAAGATCCTTGAAAAATGTATTTTGGCATCTAAAGCTCGTGAGGCGGCGAGACGTGCTAGAGATCTCACTAGAAGAAAAACGGTTTTGGAAGGAGGCGGTCTTCCCGGGAAATTGGCGGATTGCTCCGAAAGAGATCCTGAAAACTGCGAACTGTTTCTTGTCGAGGGAGACTCTGCGGGTGGTTCTGCGAAACAAGGAAGAGATAGAAATATCCAAGCCATTCTTCCTTTGAAAGGTAAAATTTTGAACGTAGAAAAAGCTCGTTTGGATAAAATCCTTTCTAACGAGGAAATTCGAACTTTAATCACTGTTATGGGAACAGGAATAGGTGACGACGAATTTAATATCGATAAACTTCGTTATCGTAAAATCATCATCATGACGGATGCAGACGTTGACGGTTCTCACATCCGAACGCTTTTACTTACTTTCTTTTTCCGATATATGAAACCTGTGATTGAAAGAGGTTCTCTCTTCGTTGCACAACCTCCTCTCTATCAATTGAAATTCGGTAGAGAGCATGTTTATGTTTATTCCGACCGCGAAAAGGAAGAGATCTTAAAAGCAAGACCGAACGACAAAGTGACCATCCAACGCTATAAAGGTCTCGGAGAGATGAACCCCGAACAACTTTGGGATACCACTATGGATCCGAAAGAAAGAGTGATGCTGCAAGTGAAGTTAGCCGACTTCGTAGAAGCGGAAGATACGTTTAATATTTTAATGGGCGACGATGTTTCCCCTCGAAGACGTTTTATCGAAGAAAATTCGTATAAAGTCGCAAACCTAGACCTATAATTGAATACGGAAAATTAGAATGACCGAAACGAACGGCCAACCAGAAAATGAATCCTCCAAAACCTTAGCTTTAAACGTATCAGGGCGACCTGACGTTGCGGGGGCTTTGAAATCAGGAGTGAGAGTCATTCCTGTCGAGATTGAAGATCAAATGAAAGAAGCTTACCTTGATTATGCGATGAGCGTAATCGTAGGTAGAGCGCTTCCGGATGTAAGAGACGGATTAAAACCGGTTCACAGAAGGGTTCTTCATGCGATGAACGAAAGAGCTTGGAGAAGTGACCGCCCTTATGTGAAATCTGCGAAGATCGTAGGGGAAGTAATCGGTAACTATCACCCTCACGGTGATGCTCCCGTTTATGAAACGATGGTTCGTATGGTGCAAACTTTCTCAATGAGAGAGCCTCTCATCGACGGACAAGGAAACTTCGGATCTGTCGACGGAGATAATGCAGCTGCCTATCGTTATACCGAAGCAAGACTTACTAAACTTGCGGAAGAACTTCTAAAAGACATCGAAAAAAATACCGTTTCTTTTTCACCGAACTTCGATGATACGAGACAGCAACCGGATGTCCTTCCTGCAAATTTCCCGAATATTTTGGTTAACGGGTCTTCCGGGATCGCCGTGGGTATGGCGACGAATATTCCTCCGCATAACTTAAGAGAATCGGTGAATGCTGTCGTTGCTCTCATCCAGAACCCCGATATTTCTCTTTACGATTTGATGAAAATCATTCCCGGTCCGGATTTTCCTACGGGAGGAACCATCATCGGAGGAGAGGGTCTTTATCAGGCTTATTCTACCGGAAAAGGTTCCATTCGAATTCGTTCCAAAGTGGACATCATCGAAAACTCAAAAGGTCGTGAAATCATTGTTATTAATGAGATCCCTTACCAAGTAAATAAAAAGAACCTCTTGGAAAAAATCGGTGATTTGGTGAATGAGAAAATCATCGAAGGAATCACCGAAATTTTAGATCTATCCGATAGAAAAGGAATTCGAGTCGAACTCCATATCAAAAAAGATTTCAACGCGCAAGTCATTCTCAACCAACTCTTTAAACTCACTCAATTACAGGTGAGTTTCGGGATTACGATGCTTGCCATTTTGGACAATCGTCCTAAGGTTTTTTCTTTAAAACAAATTCTTCAGGCGTATGCAAATCACAGAAATGAAGTCGTTGTTAAACGAACTGAATTCGATTTGGATAAGGCTAAAAAAAGAGCTCATATCTTAGAAGGTTTGAAGATCGCCCTAGATAATATCGATGAGGTGATCAGAATCATTCGTGCATCGAAAGATCCTAAGGATGCACAAAGTAAATTGATGAGTACGTTCGGACTTTCCGAAGTCCAAGCCGATGCGATTTTGGAAATGAGACTGCAAAGATTAACTTCTTTGGAAGTTCAAAAGATCATTGAGGAATTGGAACAAGTGCGGCTCATCATTCTTGACCTTGAAGATATTTTAGCGAAACCGGAGAGAGTGAAAAAAATCATCTGTGATGAACTCACTAAGGTTTCCGAATCTTTCGGTTCGAATCGTACTACGGAAATCAGTTTGGAATCTTTAGAGTCTTCTACATTCAATGCGGAAGACCTCATTGCAGACGAAGAAGTAGTCGTTCAAATCTCCGAAGATATGTTCATCAAAAGACTTCCTATGGATACCTTCCGCAAACAGAAACGAGGCGGAAAAGGAGTACAAGGGATCTCTACGAAACGAGAAGATTTTATCAAAAAGTTAAGCATTGCGATGACGCACGATCATCTGATGCTTTTCTCCAATAAAGGTAGAGCCTTCCTTCTTAAAGTTTATGAAATTCCGATTAGTTCCAAAGAAGCGAGAGGAAAATCGCTGAAGGCGATCATCAATCTTGCGGAAGACGAAGTCATTACATCTCTATTCGCTTTTAGATTGTTTGATGAATCATACCTGTTGATGGTCACTAGAGACGGATTCGTGAAAAAAATCCAACTCAACGAATTTTCAAATACGAAAAAATCGGGAATCATTGCCATCGGTCTTAGAGAGGGAGATGAACTCATCGACGTACTTTCTAATCCCGAAAACTACGATGTATTCATTGCCAGCAAAGACGGTCTTGCCATCCGAATGAATCTCAATGAATTGAGATCCCAAGGTAGAACCGCTTCCGGTGTGACTGCGATGCGTTTGGAAGAGAAAGATCAAATTGCCGGTATCACTAAAGTAGAACCTAACACATCTTTATTTACCATTTCTGAGAATGGTTTCGGAAAAAGAACCGATTTTGAAGAGTTCTCCACCAAAGGCCGCGCCGGTAAAGGAATGACCTATCTGAAGATAGGTGAGAAAAACGGCCGATCCGTAGGTATCGCAACCATTAAGGAAGAAGATGAGTTACTCATCATCACTCAATCCGGAATGGCAATTCGTGTCGAAGCGAAAGAAATTTCCATGGTGGGTCGCTCCGCAATGGGAGTGAAGATCGTGAACACGAAAGATGATGACTTTGTAAAAGATTTCGCAATCGTTCGGGATACCGAGTAAGAGCATATTCTTATGACAAAGATAGGAGAGATTCAAATTTCGGGAAAGGTCGCCCTTTCCCCGATGGCGGGAATCTCCGATAGTCCTTATCGCAAGATCACCAGACGATTCGGTTCCGCATTTGCTTATACCGAATTCGTCTCCACCGAACAAATATTACTTGGAAATCAAAAATCAATCGATATGTTTCGTTTCGAAGAAATGGAACGACCTATTTTTTTTCAAATCTTCGGTTCGGATTTAAATACTGTCGTGGAAGCTTCCAAACGAATCGCACCTTTAAAACCGGATGTAATCGATTTGAATATGGGCTGTTCCGTTTCCAAGGTTTCTCACCACGGATCCGGTGCAGGACTACTTCGTAATTTAAAGTTAGCCGGTCAAATGATTGAAGGAATGAAAAAGGCCGTTAATCTTCCCATCACTGCCAAAATCAGATTGGGTTGGGATGCAGATTCTTTGAATTATAAAGAATCCGTTCATATTCTACAAGAATCCGGAGTGTCCGCTATTTCCGTTCATGGAAGAACAAAAGCGATGGCATATACGGGAAAGGCGGATTGGAATGCGATCGGAGATATAAAGTCTTTTGCAAAAGTTCCGATCTTTGGTAACGGAGATGTGACAAGTTTTCAGGAAGCGCAGGATAAAATCAGAACCTATGGTGTAGATTTGGTTTTAATAGGAAGAAAAGCGATCGGTAACCCTTGGATTTTTTCCGAGAGGGAAAAACAAGATCTTCCTTTTTCTGAGATTCGGAAAGTTGTCATAGAACATTTGTTAGGGATTTTGGATTTTTATCCGAGTGAAGACGACTACGGCCTAATTTTATTTAGAAAACATTTTTCCAAGTATATGGACGGCATTTCTTTTCCCTCCGAACTAAAATCGGAACTACTTCAAACGAAATCACTGACAACGTTTTTAAAATTGTTTTCAGATTATGAACCCGATCAAAATAGAACTATCATAGAAACTGTGGAATACAGCGAAAATATGAATTGTGAAACCTATCTGGCACATAGATAGAAAGGCAAAAATTTAATGGCAGATCAAAGTAAGTCAATTTTTTCAGACTCTTATTCCATGTACGGAGGAGCGAAACAAAAAAGGAAAAAGGCCAGAGTGAAACTGGACATTCCTTGCGAAGTAAGTTTAGTGAATTCGAAGTCTTCTCCCATTATGGCACAAATGTCCGATTTGGGAACAGGAGGACTTTCTTTGCAAACTACATCTACGTTTTATCCTGGCGATGCAGTTAAGATTGGTTTTGTGATCAATCGAGTGAAAACGGAAATTGTAGGAACAGTTCAAAGAACTTCAGGAAAAACAACATCCGTTGTCTTTGCGGAAATTTCTTCCGATACGCACAATATCATCCAAGAATACATTCACAAACATTACTTCGATCCCAAAGCAAAGAAATAAAAGACCGATCGCAATTATATCGTTAGTTTTTTGCTTCATTGAGAGTTTAAGAAAAAACATGTAGGCATAAAAAAACCTCCTTAGGAATCCCAAGGAGGTTTTTGTTTCAGCTAGGTCTTATGTTTATTGAGCAGCTTGAGCTTTTGTTTCCAAAGCTTTTTGTCCGCCTGCATACTTCATGTAACCAACACATTGGCATTCTTCCCATGTTTCAGGCTCGCCAACATTTGCACAGATTCCTGTCTCATTGTTAAGTGAGCAGCAGTCATAAACCCCGATTCCTTTGATTAAACCTTTGGATTCAGAAACGATTACTGAACCTGTAGATTGACCATCGGATACTCCGGAAGCTTGTTCTAGGTATTCACCAAGAATTTTCTTCAAACCGTCACCAGCAACTTGGAGACGAGCAGCTTCACGGCAAGTGGATTGCTTCATAGCAACTGAATTAGCTTTGATAGCTTTGTCAGAAGCACGAGCGGAAAATTTCATGTATAGATAATCATATTCCTTTTCTTTGCCTTTGCAGTATTCTGCAGGGCTTTCGCCTCTTTTTGCAGCAGCTGCGTCAGGGGCACAAGCCCAACCTTCAAAAATCCAACCGTTTTTACCAACAGTTGTGGCATCTCTTCTAGCGTCATTGGAACCGCAAGCTACAACAAAAGCTAGTAAAGACGCACATACGATAAGCGATTTCTTCATAAAGAATCTACTCCTTTCCGATAGATTAGATAGATGCGAAATAAGGTTGTCAATCTTTTCTCAGAAGAATTGAGAGAGAACCAGCTAGGAAACCTCTTTACAGTGAACAAAACTAGAAATATTTTTAAATTTATGTCTCTCCCCTTTCGTTTGAACGACGTTCGCATTGTTTTCTTTTTTTGCATTTTTTTTACACAATCTGCAATAACAGCAAAAGAGATCAGCATCCTGCCGGCGGCGTTGTCAGGAGAAGTACCAGCCTATTTGGGAACTAAGGAAGAAGCTTCGAAAGAAATTGCAAAAGTAACGAGACATTACTTAAAAAGAAATTATTTCACAGAAGTAACGGAACCCAAAATTGTGGACGGGTTCTTGAGCGAAGAAGGTTTTTCCATAGATTCCAAAATTACGGAAACCCAACTGAATCTTCTTTGTTTGGAATGGGACAGTCATTTTATAACGAAAGATTCCATAGACTTCGGAAATCCTGTTCTCATCCAAACGGAAATTTATAATTGCAAAAGCAAGTCCTTACAGACCGTACAGTCGAAATTAATTTCCAACTTCCTTCTTGCGATTGAGAAACATGTAGAAAAAAGTTTTCGTTTTCTTCCGCCTAAGGTTTACGACAAAAAACAAAAGTTGGATAACGTTTATCACGAAGCATATTTCGTTTTCGATACGAATGCGTCGTATTCGTATTATAGAAAAGATTTTATCCAAGCAGTTTCCGGGCTGATCGATACTCCCAATTTATTTCTCGGGCTCACTCTCATTCGAAAGGACAAAATTCTGAATATCTCTTCCTCGACGGATCATTCCGAATTTAAAACTGTCATTTCGGAAACTTCCTGGTCCGGTTCCAATTCGCCGGATACCATCCTGCAAGCTCTCCAAAATCTTCGATTAAAAATCTCTGGAGGAAAAAAGTCTTCCCGTAAAATGTTTTTGCTGCTATCGGGAGCGACCAAATCCAAAAGTAATGCCATCATACTTGCGTTAAATGAATTAAGGCAGTCCGGATTCGAATTGTTTCTTGTTCTTCCGAATCATACCGAATTGACCGTCATCCGTGATTTACAAAGAATTGCTCGTTCCTGTTCCGCAAAGATTTTGGGAATCACTGATTATCAAAAATTAGGGACCGAAGAAGGATACAGTCAAATTTTTCTGAATCAGTTCAATTTGTACGTTTCCAGTGCGGAAGTGATTCCTCCTTTCGAATTGAATTCAGGAAGTTTTAAAAAATGGGATGCGTCCGTGGTGAGAGCGGCAGTGGATACCGTGACTCCTTATAATATGTTCCAAGCCTATGAGAAAATCACTGAAAAAAGAGTTTTGGAAAAATCGGAAGTTAAAACGGATATAGAATCCATATTAGGTGCTGAATTCGTTCGTGATGATACAAACTCGGAAAGATATCAAACCGCTCTTTTGGAAACGAAAGGAGAAGCGATTTGGATCAAAGTTCCTAGTGAAATCAATATTATTCCCGGAAAGGAATATGTGGTACAAACCACTTTTTTTCTGGATTCTATGTCCACTTGGGGAATTAAAAATCTTCCGAATGAAACATATCTTTTAAAAACAAACAGTTCTTATCCGAAGTCTCTTTCCATTCTGCCTTCTCAAGCTCGCAAGTTTATCGAAACGAATAAGATCAAACAGTTTTCCGGATATCTGCAAGGTGTGATCAGTGCCGTTAAAAAGAAATAAGGAAAGAGGAGAATGGATCGCCGCCTCTTCCGAAATTAAAAAGATAAAAAGCCAATGGCTGCAAAGTTCCGAAACCAATGTGCCTATGCTGATTGTAGGAGAAAGAGGAACCGGTAAATCGTACTGGATTGAAGAATCCATCCTACATAGAAAAATTTCGCAGGATCGAGTGCTTCGCATCGATTATGCGAATCGGCCTGTTTCCATAGAGATTCTTAAAAGAAAAATTCAATCTCGTAAAATTGAAGTTATTTGGTGGGAAAATGTTTTTTCAGCCGAAAAATCGTTCGTTTTGGAGCTCCTTCAGTGGTGGAAAGAGGAAAAGTATTCCGAGGAAACCGATTACTTTTTGTACTGGGAAATCGGAACCGAAGAATTAGAAAACGAACAATCCGAGTTTGCGAAAGATCTATTCGATCAGTTGAAACCGTTTCAATTTAAATTGCCTTCCTTTAAGGAAAGGAAATCTGAAATTCCTTATTTCGTGCAGTGTTTTCTGGAAGAAGCAAATATAAGTCTCAAGAAAAAAATTTCCACCTTCGACGAAGGTTTTTTTTCTTTTTTCGCAAATAAAGTTTTTAAAAACAACTTACAAGAGTTAAAAGATCTAATTCATTCGATTGTGGCTTTCACTTCTTCCAAAAAAGCCATATTTAAAAATCTTCCGATTCATTTTTTGGAAAACGATTCCGACTCCTTAGGAATTCGTCCGGGGATCAATATGGAAGTTTATGAAAAAGAAATCATCAAAGCGAATTTGATTTATACGAAAGGAAACAGGGAAAAAACTGCGAAGCTGCTGGGTATTTCGGAAAGAAATTTATACAGAAAAATAGGTGAATATCAATTGGAAGATGTTCCATGAAGGATTCGAAAAGCATCCATCATTTTTTGGATGAAATAAATTCTTCCTTCTTCGTCTCTCAATCCCGATTTATATTTAATATTCATTTCAATCAGTAGTTCATAAAATTCGTTCAAAGATTTTTCATTGAAATGTTTCGAATCGGAAGCGAGTTGCTTTCTCATAAAGTTTTTTCTTCCGTCGGAAAAATTTCCCGTCTTTAGAATTTCATCCATCACAGGAATCGGAACTTCTCCGTTGTGTTTGGCCCTTATGATCCTGAATTTTCGAATCTCATCCAATTTGTACAAAAGCCTTGTGAGAAAAGAAAGAACGTCTCCGTTATCATCCGCATATTTTGTGAATTCTTTGAAAAATTCGGCCTTTCGAATTTGCACCAAACAATCCACAAGTGTGGAAGGATTCAATTCGTTCTGATTGAATAGGATGGAATTGATATCTTCCAAACCGAATTTGGATTTGTTTAGATATTGTTTGAGTTTGCGGATTCCTTTTAAGTAGGCCCCCACGTTGGCAGGAGTTCTATGAACGAATTCGTCCCAAGCGTCCTGTTCCAATTGCACATGTTCTTGATCCAATACTTCTTTCAGTGCTCTGGATATATCTGATTGATACAACACCTTAGGTTTGTAATATGAAAAATTTCCCTGGAATAAGGAAGTGTATCCTGCAGGAAGATCTTTCGCATCATAATGTACTAATAGATTGATTTTTTCGGAAACGGATGTGATGTTTTTTTTGAATCCTACCTGGTAGTCCCTGTTTTCATTCGTTGCTTTCGGATCGATGATGGACTTAAAAAACGAAGCACCGTGTTTTACGATGATCAGTTTTTTAGGGAAAAACATATCTGGGGTGAATAGTTCTGCGAATAGTTTGGATTGTTCTCCGCCTTCCGGAACAATCACCAAAATTTCGAACGGTTCACCTTGTTGGTTGAGCTGTTCTTTGTAAAAATCGACTGCGATTTCGAATTCGTAGGAATCTTCCCCGACGAATGTGAAGATTTGGGGAAGGTTTTTTCCCCCGTTTTTGAACAATTGGAAAAGGGAAATGAGTTCGTTTCCGTTTTTTTTTGTTTCCATTTTCTCAATCTTGCTCTAATCTCTAGGTAGAAAAAGAGCGATAATCACAATATGGATATAGCAAGCGGTGTGGCAAGAGTTTCAGGTTTAGGCGAACCGGTTATGTATGCGTCTCCCACTTTCAATACGCAAGCGATTGAAAAAGTGGAGCCGGTGCAGGCAAAAAGTTATCGTCCTAAATATCCTTCCGAAGATACATCTGCGCAAGCGGAAGCAATCCAAGGAAATCAAGAGATGAAATCCCAATACAAACCAGGGGATTTGGTAAATCTTTACGCTTAAGGTCTAAGTTTCCCTTCCCAAAAATCGACCCAATCCTCCCATCTTTTTAAAAAAGACCGCAATGGAAAACCCATCACATTGTGGTACGAACCGCTTCTAGTTTTTACAGGACTTCCTTTGTCTTGGATGCCGTAAGATCCTGCTTTGTCGAAAGGTTTGGCTTCAGAAATATAATTTCGAATTTCAGAATCGGACCAATCATAGAATAGAATTTTCGTTTCCTCATAAAAAAAGTCGAATCGATCGTTTCGATGGAGGCAGGCCCCTGAAAAAACGGAATGTTCTTTTCCATTCAAATCCTTTAAAATGCGAAACGAATCCTCTTCATCGACAGGTTTATGCAGTATTTTCCCCGAGTTCACAACGATGGTATCGCAAGAAAGATGTAGGAACTCCTTCCGGTCGGAAGGGATCTCACCCAGTTTGGACCTAGCCATCCTTTCCAGATAAGAAAGGGGCGTTTCATTTGTTCGCTCGGATTCGTCTATGTCGGAAGGATCCGTAGTGAAGCGGATTCCCAGATCTTTTAAAATCTGAATTCTGCGAGGGGAACGGCTTTTTAGGATAAACAAATTCTTGCCTTTCTTACGGAACAAATCATAATCATTTCAATGAAGCTAAGACTTCTCATCCTTCTATTTCTCGCCTTCTCCCATCTTGCTTTCGGTTGTAAAAGAGGATATTCGGAAGATATCCAAGACTGCAACCCAATTGCGGATTATTATGATAAAGGAACTCATTATATACGCAGGGATTTGGTTCAGGATGACGGAACCTTGGATTATAAAAAACTTTTGGAAGATACCAAACCGCAAGCTAGCGAATGTTATCCGTCCAATCATGAGGTAAAATGAATTTATTCGATGTAAAGGGAAAAACCGTTCTAATTACGGGAGCAAGCAGAGGGATCGGAAAAACTTTGGCGTTAGGATTCAGAGATGCAGGAGCGATCGTTTACGGAGCCGGTTCCCGACCTGAATCCGTGGAATGGATGGCAAAGGAAGGGATCAATGGAGTTGTTATTGATGTTCGTTCCGAAAAAGACGCTTATAATGAAATCGGAAAGATTCGTGAAAAACACGGTAAATTGAACTGCCTTATCAATAACGCTGGTATTGCGACAAATACTCCCGCTTCCGGTTTTAAGGAAGACGAACTGCAAAATATCATTCAAACGAATTACGCAGGTGTTTTCAGAAATTGTCAGGCATATTATAAACATCATAAAAAGGACGGAGGAAATATCATCAATGTCGCTTCCGTTCTGGGAATCGTAGGCTCCAAATTAGCTTCGGTATATTCTGGAACCAAAGGTGCGGTGATCACTCTTTCCAAGGCGCTTGCCATCGAATGGTGTAACTCCGGTTATAGAGTAAATGTGATCTGTCCCGGACTCATCGATACCGATATGACGGAAATGATCAAAAGCAAAGATTACATCCTAAGCCAGGTAGTATCCGCCATTCCGATGGGTCGATTGGGAAAACCGGAAGAAATTTTAGGAGCTGCGATTTATTTGGCTTCCGATGCTTCTTCTTATGTGACCGGACAAGAGATCATCGTAGACGGCGGAATGATCGCCCAATAGTAAACAGTATATGATCGATTATCTCCATCCTGAAAATCCGGAAGTTCGAAAGCTGAAACAAATTTCGGAAAGATTGAAGAACGGAGAGATCTTCATATTCCCGACTGATACTGTTTATGCGATCGTGGCAGATTCCCACTCCAAAAAAGGAGTGGAAGCCATTTATTCCCTGAGGAAACTTCCCAAAGACAAACCTCTTTCTTTGCTTTGTAAGGATATTTCCGCAGCTTCGAATATGATCGAATATCTTCCTAATCCAACTTATAAATTGATGAAGAAGATCACTCCCGGTCCTTACACTTTTATCTTAAAAGCCAATAAAAACTTACCTAAACCTTCTTTTGCCAATCACAAGGATAGACATATAGGAATTAGAATTCCGGGGCATATCTATTTGGAAGAGTTATTGAAGATCCACGATTCTACTCTCACTTCTACTTCCGCATTTACGAATGATGAATTCATCATCGATATCGATGATTTGGAATCTATGTACGGAAAGTCCGTTGCAGCAATCATTGATGGAGGGATCGTCAAGGCGGAACCTTCCACCATACTCGATTGTACTGAGGATGAAATTAAAATCGTTCGTGAAGGGAAAGGGTTTGAGCAAGTTCAAATCGAACTAGGATTATGAACGGTCGTTAGTTTTTACTTTTTTCCATCACTTTGAGCAATTGTTCGTGGTAAAGTTTCATCTTTTTTTCCGATTTAGAGGGAAGTTTTAAATTTAGATCTTGGTTGAAATATTTTTCGATAGGAACCACCGCATAAGTTTCAGGGTTCACCCAAACTGCTTCATAAGAAACATTCGCAATTCGTTTCCTCTTTTTTTCTTCCAAAATCAAATCGAAATAGAATATGATTCCTCCGTCTGTGAAAGGTTCCTTCTGTGCGGATAAAAAATTTCCCAAAGAATATACGATGAGTTGTTCCTGAGGGAAAATATCTCCTTCGGCCCTATATAATTTTTCGTATCTTTGAACTACATGGGGATGTCCGCCTAATACTAAATCTGCGCCGGAATTCAAAGCGAACTCCGCCCATTTTTTTTGGTTTTGATCCGGTTCGGCGCCGTATTCCGTTCCGAAATGATACCAGACGATGATAAAATCGGAATTTTGAGATTTTGCGAATTCGATATCTGCTTGAATCAATTTTTCATCTAACAATCGTACGATTTTATTTCCGGGAACTTTGATTCCATTCGTAGAATATGTGTAGTTATAAATTGCGATTTTAATTCCGTTTTTTTCCAGAAATAAGTTTCTACGATTTTCGTAGTCTTCCGGTGAAGAATATGTTCCTATTGGGATTAATCCTTCTTTAAAGACTGTGGAAATGGTATGATCGATTGCGGAAGAACCTTTGTCTGCGGAATGATTGTTTGCTGTGGAAAGAATATGAAAACCTGAGTTGGCAAGTCCTTTTACGAGTGCCGGAGGTGCTCCGAATCTAGGATAACCGGAATAGTCTTGCTGATTGACAGGAATCGTCGTTTCCAAATTTCCCAGAACTAAATCATAACCTTGTAATGAAGATTTGATATGTTCGAAACTTTTGTCTGCGGAGTACTCCTTGGTTTTGGGATTCCAATAACTTGTTATTTGGGAACTGTGACACATAATGTCACCGACCACTGCAATTCTAACTTGCTTTTTTCCGTTCTTCAAAGGTAAGCTTGAACATAGATCTATTATGAAAACAGCAAAAAAAAGAACTGGAATGAAAGTTAGTTTACCAATATTGATTTTGTTCATTTATTCACTGATCTCCTGCTCTTGGGAAACGGAATATAAATCGGCTGCAAAGAGATCCCTACAGCAGGATACGGATATAGTTTTAGTTCCTTATCCGTTCAATATCTTCGATAAAGAATCCAGAGATGCTATTACTCTTTCTCACTATTCGCAGGAAGAAATCAAGAACATTCTAAAAGAACACGATCTTTCTTGGGATGAGTTGAAGCAAAGTTGGAATTGGAAGGAAGATGAAAAATCCTTTCAAAAGGAAGTCAACTATACCTCGCATTACACGCAATACTCGTATGATACATCAATTCCTATTTGGCTGATCGGAAACAAATGGTTTCGCAATGGAATTTATCCAGACCGCATTCACCAACAACATATACCTTCTTTGTTGGCAAGGATTTTGGATTTTTCTTTCGCCAATCAAATCGATATTCGAAAATTCGATAAAATCTTTCGAACTACGGAAGAAAAACCGAAATTGATTGTGACGATTGTGATCGATCAGGGAGGTCTTCAGCTTTATAATGCTCATCCTCAATCTTTTCCTTTTCTTAAATCCTTAAAGGAGAAATCCGCTTATTTTAAAAATGCAAAAGTAGGACATTTGGAAGCGCATACTGCTGTGGGACATGCTGCCATCGGAACGGGTGCATATCCTGCGGAAACACATGCTTTCTCCAATGAGATTTATACTTGGAAAGAAGGAAAACTTATCTCTAGACCGATTTACCAAGGCGAAGGACAAACACTCGCTTTGGAAGAATTGAACCGAATGAGTTTGGCTGATGATTGGGATCTTTTTCATAACAACGAACCGGTTATCATTAGTCAATGTTATGCGGCAAGGGCGAGTATCGGTATGGCGGGTCATGGGAAGGCTCTTCCGAAAGAATTTTCGAAAGGCAAAGAACCCGATTCCGATTTTGTATATTGGGAAAACGGAAAGTCTTTGAAGTGGGATACGTACTCCGCCGCCTATTCCGTTCCGGATTCTGTAAAACAATACGATCTATATAATTTTTATCTCGCAAACAAGGCGACGGCGGGAGCGGAGTTTCAAGTGAGAGATCGTTTGGATCTTCAAGCGAAACTTCATCACTTTCAAGCTTCCGAATACCAAGTATTGTTAGATGGGGAAAGTATTCGTAAGGCGATAGAATCCGAAATTCTTTCTAAAAACAAACATTTAGACGAAAAAACGGATATGGTTTACGTGACTTTAAAAGCTACGGATGCGGTCGGTCATTTGTTCGGTTGGGAATCGGAAGAAGCTAGAAACATTTTAAAAAAGACAGATGAGGAAGTGGAAAAAATCTACGGCTTTTTAGAAAAAAATTTCGGAGAGGATTTTATCTTAGTGATTACTGCCGATCACGGAGCTGCTCCTATGCCTGAAATTTCTCTCTCCTCGTTTTTAGGCCATGAAACTTTCTTTCAAGAACTGGGAACACTTCTTCCTGAAGAAAAACGAAAAAACCAATCCGTTGTGAAATGGGTCACTCATTCTCAGTTGAGTTTGAACAGAGATGTAATGAAGGAAAACGGAATTTCGGAAGAACAAGTTGTCGAAAAATTAAAAAGGCTCACCGTAAACGATAAGCCTTTTTTTCGTAAGGTTTGGACTAGGAAAGAGGTTACTGACTAAGTCGCTTTTTTGAAGTCCTTTAATTTCAAATAAACTTTTATCTCTTCGTAATCGATTCGATCTAAGGAGACTGTGACAGGGTCTCCTATAAAAAATATCTTCGAATACTTTTTGGATAAAAATGAAAAATCGTTTTTCAAAACGATTTCCAGTTCGTCCGTAAATTGACTCTTATCCAATACACCTTCCAAATTAGAATCTTCTAATTCTACATATACTTGCGAAGGGCGAATTCCCACGATGAAACCTTTGAATTCTTTGATCCCTGTGGATTCCAAATAACGGAAAGATTTGATTTTGATGATGTCTCTTTCCGCATCGGCCGCTCTTCTTTCCTCATCGGAACAATGAAGACCCATAGAAGAAATGGTTCCTTTGTCATAAGGAAGTTTTTCTCCCAAAAGCACGGAATGAAGCACTCTATGAACAACCAAATCGGGGTATCTTCGTATAGGCGATGTAAAGTGGCAATAGTCCTTGAAGCCGAGTCCCCAGTGGCCCAAAGCTTCTCCTCCGTAATATGCCTGCATAAAACTTCTCAATAAAAGATAATTGAAAATTTTACCTACGGAATCGTCTCCGATCGTTTTCACCGCTTTCATGATCTCCGGATAACTTGTATCTTTGATTCTGAAATTGTGTCCGTTGAGTTGTAGGAATTGATTGAGTGTTTCCAACTTCTCTTCATCCATCGGTTCGTGAATTCGATGTAATGTGGGAGCGTTTTTCTTTCTTAGAAATTCATCCACTTTCGTATTGGCGGAAAGCATCAGTTCTTCGATGAGAATGTGACTTGTGAGCCTCTCTCTGGTTTCGATACCGGAAGGTTTTTTATCCTTATCCCAAGAGATGGTGGTTTCTTTGATATTGAGATCGACCCGGCCGCTTTCGATTCGTTTTTTCCGAAGACTTTCGGTGAATTTGGCGACCTGCACCATCCAAAGTTTCGGATCCGCGGATTTGATTTCATCTTCCGCCATTTCGTATGTGTAACGTTTGGCGACTTTGATCACGGACTTGTAAAATTTAGCATTGTAAATTTCACCGGAATGACTGGCCTCCATCTCTACCGTAAATGCGAGCCTGTTTTTGTTCGCAACCAAACTGCAAAGATTCTCCGAAAGAACAGGAGGAAGCATTGGCACAACTCTGTTGGAAAGATAAACGGAGGTTGCTCTTTGGTAGGCTTCATCATCTAGCGCAGTATCTTTGATCACGTAATGAGAAACGTCAGCAATATGAACCCAAAAACGAATTCGGTTCCCTTCGTCGGTAAAACTGATTGCGTCGTCGAAATCCTTCGCTGTTGCTCCGTCGATTGTAACACTGTAAAGATCTCTTAGATCGGTGCGTGAATTCCAATCGGAAACTGTTTTTTCTTCCACTTCCTCAGGATAATCGATTTTCACATCGTCAGGGTGCTGAGGATCGTAATTGTATTTCATTAAGATTCTCAGCAGATCGGGATCTTCTTTCGTATCCGATTCGAATCTGATAAAAGAAACTTCATAAAGATTATCGTCCGGACGAGAACCTTCTTTCAATTTAACGACTAGCACGTCATCAATTTGGATATTTTCTATCGTGTCTTTGAGAAGAGATTTTGTGTGGATGACTCCTTCCTTCTCTTCACCTAACATGTCTAAGAATTTTCCGAATATGAACTTGGTGGTTTTTTCCTTAACTTTCAGTCGATAGAATTGGCGGCCTCGTTTTGTGATTTCGAGGACTTCACCTTCGAATCTATCTTTTTTTCCGATTCCCAAAGGAAGAACTTCTACTTTGTCTCCTGTGATGGCGGTGTTCGTCATCGGGCCAGGAATGAAAACTTCGCTTTTACTTGGTAAGGTGAGAAACCCGTCCCCTCTTCTGGAAATGGAAATTCTCCCCATGAAACGAAACGGTTTAGCGACTAAAATCGATTTTTTGTGAGTATTGAGAAGGCCTTCTCTTTCCAAGGAAAAAAGCAGATTGTCTATGACGGATTCGATTTCTCTTCTGGGAGTTCTAACTTTGCCTTTCGATTTCTTTTTATCTTTTTGTTGGGAAGGTTCCCTTTTTCTGGATTCGACAGAGTCGATGAATTTTTTTTTGATTTCTTCTTTGCTGACCTCTTTACCGGCCTTCGCATCTAAGTAATCAATGATTTTTTTTTGTAGTTTATAAGTATCCATTATTGCTTGTTAGTTTCTAAGTAAGTACCCCGAATGTAGTTTGGTAATAGGGAGGAATAATTATTTTTTTCCATACTTGATCGAATCAAATCCGACCTAACAGCCTCTATCATAGGCATAGATTTCGGTAAAGTCTCTTCAATTTTTACGGAATCGGAAGGAAAGAAGCCTGGAATTTTCCCCGAATGATAAAATTTCGCATCGGTTAAATCGATTCCCTTTAGGCATTCCTCTATATATTCCTGTTTGGCGTCTACCGTTTCGGTGTAGGGATCTATTCCGGAAAAGGTCCCGAAATAGTATTTGTTTTGTTTGCCGTCGAGACAAACGACTGTTCTCTTTCCATGCAGTGAATGATAATAACGGGAATAAGCTTCTACGCTGTCCATTCCCAAACAAGGAATGTTCCAAAGTTGGGAAAGATTTCTAGCAGTAGTCACTGTGATTCGGATTCCCGTAAACGAACCAGGTCCGACCAAAACGAAAATACGATCCGGTTTGGAGACGGAAGCAGATGTAAGTGCTTTTTGAATTTCTTCCACCAAACGAAAAGAAGATTCTTTCGGAGAGTGTTCGCATAACTCATATATGATTTTTATAGGTTTCCCCTCTTCTAACGATGCTAAGGAAACATGGATCCAATCTTGAGTTGCGTCGAAATAAAGTAGGTTCATTCTGAGTCGGTTTTTAATTCGTAGTCTCTCGATTCAAAATCGGAATGGAAAATTTGAAGGTAGATTCTCCCTTGTTCGGGAAGGAAAGAATCTGCGATTTTCCACCATTCGATGAAAGAGATTCCTTCTTTTCCCCAAATCTCGGAGAATCCCAGTTCTTCCAATTCTTCTGCGGATTTGAGCCTGTATAAATCGAAATGATGGACAGGTTGACCGTTCAATTCGTATTCGTTTTGTAAGGCGAATGTGGGAGAATTAACTAGGTCGGAGGAACCTCTATGATGCATCCATTTTCGTACGAAAGTGGTTTTTCCTGTTCCTAAATCTCCGGAAAGCAGAATGCAAGGGAATATATTATTTTTGAGAAGAGTGTCTATCTTATGATCCAAAACGGCAAAAAGGCGGATCAACTCCGATTCCTTCAGACCTAAAAAAGTATCTTTCATTGATTGAATAGATGCTCCACTTCTTCCTTATTGAATTGATATGCCTTTTTGCAAAACTCACAGGTAATTTCGACTTGTCCCACTTCATCTACGATGGAGTCGGCTTCGATTCTTCCCAAAGAAAGAATGATCTCCGAAACCTTAAACCGAGAACAATCGCATAAAAATTCAGGTTCTTCCGTGGAAAGAACGACTAACTCGGATGCAATGGCAATCGTAAGTTCGGACTTCATCTCTTCGATGCTTAAATCCCAGAAGGATTCCTTTGCTATGACAGGATTGATCTTTTCTGAAAGGTACTTGTAATCGGATTCCGCTGCTTCCGGCAAAGCTTGAAACATAATCGCTTTCGCTTTGAATTCGCTGTCTGTTTGGAACAAAGGATTCACATCCATGCCTACGATGGCTCTGACTTGTTCCGATTCGGTTAGATATTTTAAAAAATTAAATTCAAAAGTATCTTCTACCAAATTCGTGTAGGATTGATAGAAATCGGATTCCACTTCCCAACGGATCACTTTCATAATCCCTTGGCCTAAAATGAATTCGTTTCGTATATCGCCTTTTTCCAATTCGGCGCCGTATCCTACCGCTTTCATTTTGCCATAACGGTCGCTATATGCAAGAGCGGATTTATTCGTTTCATCCTTCCATTGGATACTCACTCTCTGCTGGTTCTTTGTCATTTCCGCAAGAAAAAGCGCACCCATCATCGTTTTGGATAAAAACACGGACATATCGGAGTTTAGCTCGTGCAAAAGAGCGACTTCTTTCGCCGTTTCTGTAAGATCCACTATGGAAAATCGAAAATGATATTCGGGAAGAATCCCTAAAATAACTGTATCTGTCATTATTTGATTGAAAGGGGTGTTTTCAGATTCAGTCTTTGTCACAAGAAAGATTCTGCAATCGGAAAAAGGAAATTTATGATCTTTGGTGTTGATTATTATCCGGAACAATGGAGCCCGAAGGATTGGGAAGAAGACCTTGGTATCATGAAAGATATGGGACTGACTTCCGTCCGACTCGCAGAATTTGCCTGGGGACTTATGGAACCCAAAGAAGGTAAGTTCGACTTTTCTTTGTTTGATGCCGTTCTGGAAAAAGTCGGAAAAGCGGGAATGACCGCTATTTTAGGAACTCCTACTGCGACCTGCCCTCCTTGGCTTTTCAAAAAACATCCTGAAATTTCCCAAATTTCAAAAGAAGGAATCGTAAGAGTCGTAGGAACAAGACGCCAAGCTTGTTTTTCTTCCCCTGCTTATCGAAAGGCGACGGAAAAAATAGTCACCGCTATGGCCAAACATTTCGGAAAACATCCAGTTGTGACGGGCTGGCAAATCGACAACGAACCAGGTCATGAAGGTTCCGATCTCGACTATTCTCCTTTAGCCGGGATTAATTTTCGGAAGTGGTTGAAAGACAAATATAAAACCTTAAAGAAGTTAAACGAAAGTTGGGGAAACGTTTTTTGGGGAGTCATGTATTCGGATTGGAATGAGATTCCCGTTCCGGGAGCGCACGTCGCCAGCGATTTCAGTCCTTCCATGATCCAAGACTATCATAGATTTCAATCGGACGAACTCATCTCTTATCTAAAATTGCAAATCGATATCGTTCGCAAATATTCTCCTGGAAGAGCTCTCACTACAAATCTTTATCCTTCTCCTTTTTTGCCGATTACCGATATGCACGAGTTATTCGGTCACATGGACTATGTTTCTTGGGACAATTATCCTGTTTGGGGAAATCAAAAAGAACCTTATCCTCATCCTTTAGTTTCCGCAACTCAACAGTACATCCGAGGTTTGAAGGATCAAAACTTCACCGTCATGGAACAATTTTCAGGAGTGCAAGGGCACGATACTTTAGGTTATCTTCCTCCTCCCGGACAAATCGGTCTTTGGCTGACACAAGCGGTCACCAACGGAGCCAATCAAATTTATTTTTTCAGATATAGAACTGCGCGTTTCGGGCAAGAACAACTTTGTTATGGAATTTTAGATCATGGCAAAAGGCTCACTCAAAAATATTTCGAACTTCAGAAAACCATTTCCGAAATCAAAGAGTATGCGGAAGATATTTCGGATCAAAACTATCCTGCGGAAGTGGCAATCCTACATGACATTGAAAATGCACGAAATTATAAACATCAACCTTTGAGTGACGGTTTGAAATTTTCTCCGGTACCCTTTGCACAAGTAGGATATGATATCGAAATCGCAACTTGGTTCGCAGGAACAAACGTTTTGAACGTAAACACTCATTCTTTTCCCGCTTCGAAGGATGTGGATTGGAACCGTTATAAAGTGATCTCTCTTCCCCTCTATACTGTGTTTGACGATGCAGTAGTCGAAAGATTGTCCAATTACGTAAAACAAGGAGGGACTTTGGTGATCGGATACAGGTCGGGAATCAAAGACCAAAACCAGTGGATCGTGGAAGAACCTGTTCCGGGAAGATTCCGAGAAATGGCAGGAGTGGAAAGTTATCAATTCGAAGCAGTCGGAGAAGATAGGGTTTCCGTGGGGATGGGGATTTTTCCTCTGAAAGGAAATAAATTTTGTGAGATTTTAGAGCCGACTACCGCTTCCGTCGTGGCCAAATATACGGATAAAAATAAATTTTATAAGGGAAAACCTGCCATCACTGTCAATTCTTACGGGAAGGGGAAAGTGTATTATGTGGGAACTTCCCTAACTCCTGAAAGTTTTGTGCTTTTTTATCGAAAGGTTTTGAAGGAAGCGAAGGTTCCTTTCGGATTTTTGGGTAAAACCATTGAAAAACATTTCCGGATCGGTCGAAAATATAATTATGAGATTCTTATGAACCATTCCGGAAAACCGAGATGGGCAGGGTTCACTCGTTTGAAACCTTTTGAGTTTCGCATAACTAAAATTAACAAATAATGCTGATCAAAGACTATAAAAGTATCAATAAAATGTTATCCGATCTTCCGGGGAAAAACGTTCCCGGAGATATCTATGTAGATAACCTGCATACTCCTTACATCCGTTTTCAGGAAAAGTTTCTGATCTCCGGCTCTTCCGTCACTCATCCGGAAAGTTCAGTAGTGAGGGAATTCGTAAATATTCTGATCAAATATTTGCCGGAGGCGATCGAAGGAACTTGCCTTCTCCCCGAAGCGAGGCCGAAGAGGGAAACAGGAAAACTGTTTTTCGTAAGACAGGTGACTTTCAGCAACAAACAATTCTTATATGTATTTTCTGCCGATATGCAATACTTAGGCGGTGCGGCGCCCGAGCAGATCAAAAAACCTGCCGCACAAAATCTCACTCCTAGCATTCTTACCGATCGAATTTATTTCAAAACGAAAATCGTTCCGATCGAATCCGTCACCGGGGAAGGAGATCACATCACCGATTTTAAATCCAGAAGATTTAAAGGAGGAGTGTTTCGAGTGGAATCAGACAGAGAGATGGATAAACCTGTCCGTCGTTTTTCCGAGATCTTTGATGAAATCGATTTTTCGGATGTGGAAATTAAAATCAAAGAAGAGTTGGAAATCACTCCTCAAGTTTGGAGCTTGGGCAGAGTGTTCCATCCCATCGGAATCGATTATCTGGCATTGTCTTTGCGTTTTCTAACTCCTTCCATTCCCAAAATCATCCCTGAATTTCGAAAATTTTATCAGGTTTTGGATCCTGGCGATGCAGGAGTTCCTGATGAAGCGAGAAAGGCCTATCATTCTTACTTGTCCAAACATACTACCGAGAGAACCCAATCTATTTCGGGCAATATGCTTTGGAAAATCAACTTTACTGAAAACAACCATCATTAGCATTAAGGTTAGCCATGAGCATTTCTTCCCCTACGATCAACTTTCCTGTTGATGAAACGATCAAAAGAATCGAATTCATCAAATCAAATGCTACTGGAATCATCCATGAAGCGAAAAAAATTCAAAAAGAAATGTCAGGAATTCGCTCCAAAACGGATGCGGAAGAAAAAGACAGAATCCACGCCGCCGACAGCATATTAGGTGATATATTCACTAAGTTTCTTCAGAAAGCTTTTCCTAAAGACGGTATCCTTTGTGAAGACAAAGATCCTATCGATGGTTCCAACGATTTCAGATGGGTGCTGGATCCTGTAGATGGCTCCATGAATTTTGTGAGAGGACTGCCTTTGTATGCCGTCTCTTTCGGATTGGAACACCGTGAAACACCTGTTGGGGGAGTGGTGATCGTTCCTCCACAAGACTCGGTTTATTCCGCAGTATTAGGAGAGGGCGCTTCTAAAAACGGAGAGACCATATTCACTTCTTCCGTTTCCGAATTGAATCGTGCGATTTTTAGCCCGAATCTGCCTACGAAGAGAGCTCATATGATCCAAGAGATTATGGCGGATCTTTCCGGCTTTCTAACATACGCTAGGTCATTCCGAAGAACCGGCTCCTTTATCTTAGACTGTTGTTGGATTGCGGAAGGTTTGATGGATGCGATCTGGGAAAAAAATGTGAAACATTGGGACGTCTCCGCCATCTCCGTAATTTTGGGAGAGTCCGGCGGAAAGATGACGGATCTCAACGGAAAACATTATTTTACAGGGCTTCCCGAACTTATTGCCTCTAACGGAATGATACATGAAGAGATACTGAACCTTTTAAAAACGGTTCGTGCTTCCGTAAGCAGAAATTAATATCGAGACTCTTTCTAAATTAGAATCATTCCAGAATATTTTTTAGTTTACGATTCTCTTTTCTCTTTTAAGCTTATAGAAAAATAGATAACACTTACATCCACTTGGAGATCGATTCACATGGAACATAAACTTCCCGAACTTCCTTATGCAAAGGACGCCCTTGCCCCTCATATTTCTGCAGAAACTTTAGAGTTCCACTACGGAAAGCACCACCAAACTTACGTTACTAATCTAAACAATTTGATCAAGGGAACCGAATTCGAAAATTCCACTCTCGAAGAAATCGTAAAAAAATCAAGCGGCGGTATTTTCAACAACGCAGCTCAAATCTGGAATCATACTTTCTATTGGCATTCCCTTTCTCCGAAAGGCGGCGGTCCTGCTACGGGAGCTGTAGGTGATGCAATCAATAAGGCTTTCGGGTCTTTTGATGCCTTCAAAGAAAAATTCACTCAATCTGCAGTGACTAATTTCGGTTCCGGATGGACTTGGCTCGTGAAAAAAGGCGATTCCGTTGAAATCGTAAACACAAGCAATGCAGGTTCCCCTTTGAAAGACGGTCTTCAGTCTTTGATTACCATCGACGTTTGGGAACACGCTTATTACATCGATTTCAGAAATGCTCGCCCTAAATACGTGGAAGCTTTCTGGAACCTTGTAAATTGGGAGTTTGCTAACCAAAACTTCAAATAAGTTTTCGCAAATTACTGAAAAGTAAAGGCAGGTTAGCGAAAGCGAGCCTGCCTTTTTTATTTCAGAAACAAACGAATATAGAATCTTGGCTTTGTTGCCAGTGAAAGGTGTAATGAATGAGTCTTCCTAAAATAACGATCCCCAAAAAACCCAAATACACTCAGCTCGAGCTTCCCTCCGGTTTGGAATTTTGGGAATTGTTTCGAAGTTTCGAAAAAAAATACGACACCTGTTTTTTATTGGAATCCGCAGGAGACAATCAATATGACTCTCGTTATTCGGTCATAGGATTCGACCCCGAACATTTGATCGTTGGAAATCCCGGCTCTTTGGTTTTCGACGGAAGAGAATACAAAGTTCAAAATCCTTATTATGCTTTAAGAGATCTTACCGATTATAATTCACTCAGCATCAGTTATGCGGGAGGACTTGTAGGATTTCTAAGTTACAACTCGATGCAGTTTTTCGAGCCTAAATTGAAAATAGAGCCGCATCCTGATTTTCCATCCATGCAGTTTGGGATGTATTTGGACGGTTTGATCTACGATAAATTCACAGGCGAACTGATTTATTTCAATAATGGAAAGGATCGTTCTTCGGAAGTGAAATCCCTTCTTTCCAAAGTGAAGGAAGAGAAAGATACTTTGGCTCCCAGTGTAAAAGTAAAAGCCAAAAGCGAAGTTTTTTCAAAAGAACTGCACAAAGAGATGGTTCAGCTTACTCTGGAAGAAGTAAAAGCTGGCAATACTTTTCAATGCCAAATCGGTTTTGAAGAAACGTTCACAGTCAAAGGCAATCCTCTTGCCATCTACGAATCTCTTCGTAAAATCAATCCTTCACCTCATATGTATTATGTGAAGTTCAAAGAAAAAATCATTTTAGGCGCAAGCCCTGAACTTCTTTTCCGTCTCAGACAAGGAGAAATGGAATCTTTTCCTTTGGCAGGTACCACAAAAAGAGGAGCAAACCCCTCGGAAGATACCGAATTGGCTCGTAAACTTTTAACAGATCCTAAAGAAATCGCGGAACACAATATGCTCATCGATTTACACAGAAACGATATAGGAAGAGTGGCGAAATTCGGAACCGTAAAAGTCAGAAGACGTTTCGATGTGAAAAGATTCAGTCATGTGCAACATATTTCCAGTGAAGTAGTAGGGATTCTAAAATCGAACGAAGATATGTTTTCGGGACTTGCCGCTTCTTTTCCGGCAGGGACTCTTTCCGGAGCACCTAAGATCGAATCGATGAAAATCATCGAAAAAACGGAGAAAAGTCCTAGAGGTCCTTACGGAGGTGCGGTAGGTACTTTCGGATTTAACGGAGACTGTACGTTTGCTATTCCGATTCGAACTTTTTTTGTGAGTGGGGAAAACGGTTTCGCCAGAGCTTCCGGAGGAATCGTTTACGATTCTTTGGCGGAATCCGAATATCAGGAAATCGTAAATAAAATGGCCTCCGTAAAACGAGCTTTAAACGATCATTTGGAGAAGTAGGCGAAACTATGAAAGTTCTAATTTTAGATAATTACGATTCGTTCACATTCAATTTATATCAGCTCGTCGGAGAGATTTTGGAGGAAACCGGCAAACCTTTCCAGTTGGATGTCTTTCGAAACGATGAAAAAGAATTTAAGGAAATTGAATCCGCCGGATACGATCGAATCATTATTTCTCCCGGTCCGGGCCATCCTGCGGACAAAGCGTACTTCGGAATTTCCAGTGACATTCTGCTCCATTTGGGGAAAAAAACTTCCATTTTAGGGATCTGTCTTGGGATGCAAGGCATGGCGACTACATTCGGCGGTGAAGTGGTTCGGGCTCAAATCGCAATGCACGGAAAACTTTCCCCGATCTCTCATGACGGTGAAGGAGTGTTTCGCAACCTAACACAGAATATAGAAATTATGAGATACCATTCTTTGGTGGCAGAGGAAAAATCTCTACCGGCGGATTTGCTTGTGACTGCGAGAGTGAGCGACGGAACAGGGAAAGGGGAAATTATGGGGCTTCGCCATAAGTCTTTGAAAATAGAAGGAGTTCAGTTCCACCCGGAATCGTTCGGTTCCGAAGAAGGCAAACTTCTATTGAAAAACTTTCTGACGAATTGATCAGTTTCCTTTGAAATCTTTCATCATGGCCTCTTCCCAAGAAGCGTAAAAATCAAAATCTTGATTTGCTTTTTGGGAATCGTCCGCTCCGTATAGAGAGAATTTTTTTCGCATAATTTCGCTATAGGTGGTGATTTTATTGGTTTGAGTATTTCCTTGTAAGGAATAGACAGCTTGCAAACCGGCTCCTCCTCTTCCTTGAGTTCCGTAAACCTGCAAAGTCATCATATCGGAAAAAAATTCGTCTATATTCCCCGGAATAAAAAAGTCGATCACTCCCGTAGGAATGAAATATAGAAACCTTCCGGTGATTTCTTTTTTCCCCACTCTTACGTATTTTCCTACCAACTTATCTTCATTAGCCGAACTGGTGTAATTGAGTTTATATTCCAAATCGGAAATGATCGCAGTGATTCCGAAGGATTTGATTTCTATCTCCCCTAAAAAACGAATCTCTCCCGGTTTCAAAAAGAACTGTTTTCTAGGATGACTTGAAAAATGGAACTGAATGGTTTTTCCCAAGTTTGTGATTTTGATTTTGTCTTCAGGATTCGTTTTATCCCAAATATCGATTGTCATTTTCGTTTTTTCTAAACGAACTCCCGTCCGATTGTAGAAGCCTGGAAATTTTTTTTTGGTGATATCGTCGATCGAGAATTCCAGTAGGATGGAGCCCCCTTCTTGTTTGAGGGAACATGTCATCGTTTCACATAAAAATTTTAGATTTTGCGATTTCGATTTTAAGGCTTCGAAAGATTTCGGATCGTTTACGATGAATGCGAATTCATTCAGCCAAACAAAATAGTCTCTGGGTAAAAAACCTTTCCAATGCGAAATTTGGGATCTTTCAACCGTATAGATTTCTTTCTCTCCCCAAAGTTTGGGAGAAAATTCACTTCTTGCATAATAGTCGTAATTTCCTTTTTGTTCGGGATACCATTGCAAAGACCATGTTCCGTTTCCCGATTGTTTGCCACCTAACTCAACATATAGATTTCCCGACTCGGTTCGTTTCAGTTCTTTTTCCTTTTCATCGGATAATAAACCCGCTAATGCGGAAAAATACGTTTCATTGCCGGATGAGTGGGTTCTGTATGATTTTTGGAAAGAGTCGTAATTTTTCCAAAATTGATAATGGTTTTGATTTGGCTTTGTGCATGCTGCAAAAAACAGCAAACATACGAATGTGATTCTTAAAAGTTTAGATTTCTTCTTTAAGAATGGAATGTATTTCTTTGATTTTGGTTTCATCGACTTCCGATAGATATTCTCTATGAATTTGTTTTCCCTTTTTATCGAAAATCCGCAGATATGCTTTTTCTCTCTGCAGTCCTTCGGCGAGTTCTCCTTTTCGGTCGAGGAGAACGCTTTCGAACTCTTTTGATTTTGCATCTTCCAGATATTTTTCCACAAGGGAGTTGGTTTCTTTAAGATTGAGATAGAATAAAAAGCTGACTTTGTTTGAATCTTTCCAGAGTAAATTTTGCATTTTCCAGTAGATCTTTCTTCCTAATTTTCTGCAAAGTTCGATATCCTTCAATTCACATCCTAATATGAGGAGTGGTTTTCCTTTTTGCGATTGATGGGTGAAGGTTTTGCCGTATTGGTCTTCGATGGAAAATTTAGGAATGGTGTTTGCGAGAATGGGAGTTAGGAAAAAAAACAAAACGAGTCCGGAAAAAAGACTACAAAAGGAAATCCTCACCCTTAAAGATTAATCCATGAAACTCCATTCTGCAAGTTCATTTTTATTTTATCTGTTTTTCATTTCCTTTTGCAGATGCCAAAGTATTCCGATTTTCGCTTCACATTATCAACTTCTTTCTTCTTCGGAAGACATCGCCGTTTTCTCTGTATCCGAATCGATATTAGGTGATATTTTTCCCGAATCTCTTGTTTCCGAGTTCGTTCCTGTTCCTTCGGGGAAAGAAATCACCGTTAAAAATCTTTTGGATCGAGTCCAACTTAGACTCAGTATTCTTTCCAGTGATACTTGGGAAGTTTTATTACAAGATCGTGTCACTACGGATATGGAACAGTTATTAAACGCCGCCGTAATGAAACAATCTTCCAAAGTGTATTTGATTCTTGTGAAAAAGGACGATCCTTTATCTCCTCTGACTAAAATTTTCCGAACGAGCATTTTAGTAGGTCATACTCGATCCGGTTTGGTGTTCGGGTTCACCGATTTGAAACAAAACATTACATTTCCATCCCAATATAAATTCGATGACTGGGCGATTTTCAAATTAGGAAGATTGAATCCATCCTACAAACAAGAGTTAAAGATTCGGCCGAACAATCCTCCTATGAGTTTTTTTAGAACGGAAATGAAAGATAAAATTCAAATATACGGAAGGATCATAGTTTCGGAAGATCCGAAACTTTTACCTAAGGATTTGATTTTGAAAGTTCCGGAAGAGGATGAAGTCCAGGCCTTGCAGAATCAAAAATGGAGATCGGTTCCTGAACGACTGGAAGCTTTGGAAGAGTTGAGAAAGAAAAAAATTATTTCAGAGCAGGATTTCGAGAAAAAGAAACAGGAACTTCTGAAAGAACTTTAGATTCCGTCTCCGTGAATGAATTCCTGTATGAACAAATCGTTTTCCGTTTTGGTCTCTGTTGATGAAACGTTTGAATTTTGTTTTTCGAAGACTCTTTGTTTTTCATACAACTGATTGATCAACTGCTGTTGGGTTTCCACTTTTTCCAAAAGGACGGAGAACACTTTCGCAATCGGATCCGGCATTTGATTGTGTTCTAACATTTGTTCTACGGAATCGGATGCTTCTCCCGATTTCACAACTTTCCCGGGAATCCCCACAACGGTGCTTCCAGCAGGGACGTTTCTCATCACTACGGATCCGGCACCCACGCGGACATGATCTTCGATCAATATATTTCCCAACACCTTTGCACCCGCTCCGATCACCACGTTCTTGCCGATGGTAGGATGTCGTTTTCCCGATTCCTTTCCTGTTCCTCCCAGAGTCACACCTTGAAAGATGAGACTTCCCGAACCTACGATCGCTGTTTCTCCGATCACCACTCCTGTACCGTGATCGATAAAAACTCCATTGGCGATTTGAGCGCCTGGATGGATGTCGATTCCGGTAAGAAATCGGGAGAAATAATTCAGCATTCTGGGAAACAAAGGAAATTTGATTTTATAAAGAAAATGTGCGATTTTATGCAGCCAAATCGCATGAAGCCCCGGATAACAGAGGATAATTTCCAAATAGGATTTGGCAGCCGGATCGAATTTTCGGATGACTCTTATGTTTTCGAACATGATATTTAATGAATCCTGAAGTTAGAGATTAGACTGTTGAGTTTTTCGGATAATTGTGCAAGACTTACCGTTGATCCTGCAAGTTCCTCTGCGGAAGCGGCACTTGATTGAGAGATCGAATTCACTTGTTCGATGGCACCCGCAACTTCATGGGAAGAAGTCTCCTGTTCGTTGGTCGCTTCTGCAATGAAGTTGGAAAGATTCGTAAGATTCGATACGGAAGTCATTACTTTTTGACTCTGTTGGTTTTGAGTCATTGTTGCATAGGAAATCTCTTCTGTTAAGGTTGCGGCTTCTCTTGATTTGTTTAAAATTCTTTTAAAACCATCAACCAATTGCTCAATAATTACTTTCCCGTCGTTTACCTTTTGGATGGAATCTTGAATTAAGGATTCGATTTGTTTCGTGGCCTCTTGGGATCTTCCCGCAAGTTTGGAAATTTCTTCTGCAACGACGGCAAACCCTCTTCCTGATTCCCCCGCTCTGGCGGCTTCGATTGCAGCATTTAATGCAAGTAAGTTGGTTTGGTCGGAGATTTCGTTGATTACATTGATGATTTCTTTGATTTCGTTGGAACTATCTTCGATCGCTCCCATTCTGCGGGAAGCTTCATCCACTTTGATTTGGCCGGATTCCGCTTCTTTCAACATTGCTTGGGAACCGTCGTTTACTAACTTCGACTTGTTGGTAACTGTTAGGATGGAGTCGGACAAAGAAGTCATTTCTTGGATGGTGGCAGTCGTTTCTATGGACTGATCTTTTGCCGTTTTCGCCACTTGATTGATCGATTCAGTAATTTCGGAGATTGCGGCGGATGTTTCTTCCAAAGAAGCGGCTTGGTTGGAGGAGCCGTCCGCAAGAGATTGTGCCGTTGCTGAGATTTCATCCGCAGAAGAAGCTACATGATCCGAAGTGGAATTGATTTGCGAGATGAGAGATCGTAAGTTGACGGATGCATGATTCAATGCTTTGATGAGTCTTCCTATTTCATCGTTGGATTGAAAATTTTCCTCTGCTGTCAAATCACCTTCCGCAAAACGATTGGCGATGAGTTCCGCTTTTTTGATCGGATTGGCTATACTTCTTCCCATAAAAAAGGAAAGGATCATTACGATTGCGAAAGAAACTACATAACCTGCGATTAAAAGTAATTTTACATTTTGAGCCGTCTTTTCGGATCTATCTTTTCTGAGTTTGATGAGTTCTCCCATCATTTCGTCAAAGTTGGAAATATCATTTAATAATTGTTTGTTGGTTGGAACCAAATCTAACTGAAGTTGAATTGCTGCCTTTGCTGCCGCAGGAGATTTGGTTCGCAGAAACTTTTCTTTTTCCGTTTTGAGTTGTTCCAATGTCTCCAGAGATTTTTCAAATTCCTCTTCGATTTTCAAATTTGCCTGAAGAGCTTCTTTTGTTTTATCCAATTCGACGGTAGCTTCATAGAACGCTATATTGAGAAAGTTTTCAATTTCACCTAATAGTTGTTTTGTATTTTTTATGATAGGATCGATTTCGGAATTTGTTTCTTCCAAATCGTCAATTTCTTCCGCATTGATGATTTTAACGGTTAGATTTCGAATCTTTGCAAGATTGTAGCCTATCTTAACTGATTTTTCATAAGAATCTTCATAGATTGTTTTTAAAGAATTGAGGTCTTCTTCTAGCTGGTTCAATCCGTAAATACCCAGTATTGTTATGATAAGTACTAATATTTGATTTATCGCATTGGAGCCATAAATCTTGAGTTTGACGCTGAATTGAGAGAGAACACGATTCATAAAAAATTTATTTTAAAATTGAATTGATTCCAGGCTAATTTTCACGCACCGTCTAGGATAGCAAATTTCCAAATAGAAAGCTTTACACTTGAAACCTAACTATCCGCTTCACATTTCCCTTTTTATACTTACTTTTCTTTCGATCACCTTCTGCGATGTTTTTTTAGATCCGAGGTATCCCCAGACTTGGGAAGTATATTCCGCCGCCTTTTTCTCCAATTGGCCCTATTCCGTGGCACTCATTGTCATTTTGTTTTTTCATGAAATGGGACATTATCTTCCTGCAAGGTACTATGGAGTCAGAGCCAGCCTTCCCTATTTCATTCCTGTTCCTTTCGGGCCGATCGGAACGATGGGTGCTGTGATCAAAATCAAGGACCCCATTCCTGATAAAAAGATTCTTTTCGATATAGGAGTAGGCGGGCCTTTGATGAGCCTCATTCTATCGGTTGTTATATGGATATACGGAATTCATCTTTCTCATGTGGTCGCTTTTCCTGCGGATTTGGATAAATCCCAGTTCCTTCTTTTCGGAGACAGTGCATTTACATATTTGACAAGTCAGTGGATTTTAGGGCCTGTCGATTTTTCCGTTATGGACATCGAAGCCCATCCTTTGGCAAAAGCAGGATGGGTCGGTCTTTTGATTACCGCCATCAATATGCTTCCTTTCGGACAATTGGACGGAGGACATGTAATTTATTCTTTGTTCGGTGAAACTTATAGAAAATGGATCTATTGGCTGTTTATTGCGTTTTTGTTTTTGGCTTTTTTCAGCATCACATGGCTGCTTTGGGGTTTTATCATTTATTATTTGATAAAAGTGGAACATCCATTCGTCAAAGATTCTAGTGAAGGACTTTCCAAATTCAGAAGAGCTTTGGGTTTCTTTATGCTGATTTCTCTGGCAGTTATATTCGTCCCTAAGCCGATCGTAGTGGCGACAGAGGCTCTGGGGAACAATGTTTTATCCGACGTCTGGGAGATTCTCCTTCAAAGACTGGGAGAGTTATAATATGAAATTACGAATTCAATCCTTCTTTTATGTTTTGATTTTATTTTCCGCATCTTATCTTTTTTCTCAAGAAGCGAAAGACTATAAACTTACGGACAAGGCATACGGCCTTGCTTGGGACGGTGTCAACTTTTGGTTTATAGATACGAACCGAAGAGCTTTGATCAAGATCAATGAAATCGGGGAGCAAGAAATTTATAACCTTGGTTTGGCGAATTTAAGAGGAATCAGCTTCGACACCAGAGAAGCAAAACTACTTGTTGTTGCCCCCAAACAAATATTAAAGATCGATCCTAACACGGGTGGAATTACGGATAAAATCAATATTCCAATCCAGAATGTGGCAGGGGTCGCCAGTGTGGGAAATTTTTATTATCTGTTGGATCTGGACAACGCTAAGGTACAGATCTTCGACCAAGCCAGTTCCATTTTAGTAGGGGGGTTTTTCACCGACCGAAGCAGACCTAGAGATATTTGTTTCGGGAGAGATTCCTTATGGATCTCCGATTCGGCAGATAACACTGTTTATAGATACGATGCAAAGTCGGGTAAAATCACCGGTTCCATCAAAACCAGCTTAAAAGCGATTCGAGGAGTTCTTCTCAGCGGTTCCAAACTTTGGGTTGTGGATCGGGAGGCTCACGAAATCAAAAATATTCCGTTCATCGAAACGGAACGTTTCATCGCTTCCGGGGAAGAGGAATATACTTTGGAAGTAACCTTAAAATTCAGAATCGATACGGTGTCCCTTTCCAAAGCACAGATTGCGGTTCTGCATCCTCCTTCCAATGAGCAGCAACGTATCCGTTCCGTTAAATTTACAGATGCCAGCTTTCAACCTGCATTCATCCAAAGAAACCGAGCCCATTTGAAAAAACTTTCTATTGAGGATTCTCCCGGAGAACAGGTATTAAAGTATAAGTTTACTTCCAGAAATCAGTTCATCAAATATTACGTAGGTGATGATTATTTGAACAAGGAAACTTCTTATCCTGCGGACATTACGAGTTATTACGATAAACAGAAAGAAAACGGAAAACTTTTCGCCAGAGATTATTTGGAGATTATCCATTCCAATCGTCTTCTATCCACTTCCCTTCAAGATTTTAAATCCAAGATGATGGAAGCGGGTGTGCCTGTGATGCCTTACAGAATGATCCGTTTCGAAAAAGGAAAGGCGAAATCGATTCAAGATTCCATTTCCTTGTTTTTGCTAGGATATGGCTGGATTCCCGTTGCGGACATAGGAACGAGTTCGACTGCCGACAAAAGGTATTTTGAAAAAAAAGAATCGGATTTAATTCTTTATCAAAGTTTGAATTCGACTCCTTCGGTATCTCCTGTTTACTTTAAAAAAGATGCCAATTCTGAATGGGAAAATCTGCCTGCGGAGATTACTTACAAGATCAAGTAGTCTCTTTGTTCTTTCCTTTCTCTTCTTGAGTTGTATTTCCTCTTTTCAAGAAGAGTGGAACAAAATCACGATTTATCCCATAAGCTTTGAAAACCAAAGCAGACTGAAGTTGCTTGTGGAGTCCGCTTGGAATCAACTTCCCAAAACAAAATCCCAATGTACCGTTTTTAAGGAGACTCCTCTCCAGACGGAAGGAATCAAAAACTATTATTGTCATTTGCTTGGGTTCTCCTCCCCGAAACAAATTTCAGAGTTGTTAGGTGTTCCTATCTTTATCAGCGGGCCTCATCGTGGAAATGAGATCGTTTTCGATTCCTCTGATTCTTTCGGGTTTTATCATCCTGAGTTTCCAATTCGTCTTCGGAAATTTATGATTCCGGGAAGAACGAACGCAGGTTTTCGTGCGGCAACACAGAAAGTTTATGATGAGCATGTAGCCAAAACGGCTCGAATCTTTTTTGCCACCTATCGAAAGTTAATTTCTAATCAAAATTATTTCGAATCGGAAACGGAAAGATACATCCGTCTGATTTCGGAAAAACAACTGGAACCCTATTATTTGGAAAAATACAATCTCTTTCTACATCCTGATTTTACGGATGGAGAAGAAGAAGCCGAGTCGGCTAAATTTCAAGTATGGAGAGAAGATGAAAATGCGGACACAGTACTTGTAAAACAATGTGTTGGTTTTTGGATTCGAAGACGGATCGACGGAACGGAAAACTCTTTTTATTCAGGACTCGAGGATTTGATACAATCCTACGATCCTGAATTTTATAAAAAAAGAACGGAAGCGGCAAAACCTTAATCGGATTTCTGCCGCAAATAAGTGTTAGAGTAGAAGATCCTTCACTGCATCGATCACATCTTTTTCATCGTTTTCCGTCATTCCTGCAAATAGAGGAAGTGAGATGGTTCGATCGTACATTCTGCACGCATTCGGATATTCTTCTCTTTTGAATCCGAACGTTTTTTTGTAATAAGGATGTTCGAAGATAGGAATGAAGTGGAGACTGGTTCCTATGTTTCTATCCTTCAATTCCTCAACAAAAGAGTCTCTTCCCAGTTTTGCGACTTTAGGATCTAACTCTACTCTGTAAAGATGCCAACTGTGCTGTCCGTCTTTGTCTTCTTTAGGAAGAGTCAGACCTTTGATGGACTTGAATTCTTCATTATAATGTTTTGCGATTTCGGTTCTTCTTTCCCAGAAAGCATGAGACTCTTTCAATTGAACCACTCCTAGCGCCGCTTGGATGTCGGTCATATTGTATTTGTATCCTGCATCCACCACTTCATAGTACCAACCAGGTCGATTGAATGCGTCTCTGTTGATTCCATGAAGGCGCATCTTTCTCATCCTTTCTGCAGCTTCTGCATGTGAGGTGGTGATCATTCCGCCTTCCCCGGTAGTGATCCCTTTCGTAGCATAGAAACTGAACACTGTGTAATCGCCCCAAGTTCCTATCATTTTATTTTTATGAACGGCCGGGAATGCATGTGCCGCATCTTCTATGACGATGAGATTGTATTTTTTTGCGATGGATAGTATCTCTTCCATATTGCATGTGTATCCTGCCAAATGAACCGGGATAACAGCCTTTACTTGTTTTTTCGTTTTTACGGATCTAAGTACTTTGCCGTCCCATTTGCACTTCGATTCGATAGTTTCTTGTAAGGTGGCAGGAGTCAGAAGGTTATGGATCGGATCCACATCCGTTAGGATGGGTTCTGCGTGAAAATAACAGATA
>VFQU01000398.1_pt1 | contig 40672 bp, 39 predicted proteins | sample 3512311 | NCBI WGS metagenome assembly VFQU01 (sample SAMN10412377, study PRJNA504923) | tailings metagenome | isolation source: Relicate 3 Philex TSF3 active mining site | place: Philippines: Tuba, Benguet | collected 2017-08-29
TGCGCGATCGAGTGCCGGACCGGGAAGGGGACGAATAGCAACGTCCGCCAATTCTGCGCGTCCCTGGAGGATACATAGCGGTGTCGTAACCGCCCATCCAAGCCCTTCACCGACGGCTGAACACACGGAGCCAGACGAATCAAGTTCGAGGCGTTGTGGCGCATCGACGCGATTGCGTGCCAAATGGGCCTCAATTGTGCGGCCGATGATTGAGCGAGCAGTGTAGCGCACGAACGGCATGCGCGCGGCGAGCTCCTTCAAGCTCAACTTCTCATGCGATTTTGCCTGCGCCGCCGGAAGGATTAGAACAAAAGGCTCGAGGAGAACGCGACGGCGTTCGACACCGACAACATCCTCCATGGGATCGCTTGTGACGACCATGTCGAGTTCACGCCGTCGAAGGCCTTGTGCAAGCTCCGGCGTCAACCCTGTCCAGATACGGACATCTTCCGAAAGGCCCTGTAGCGCTCTGGCGAGCGTGGCGATCGCCGCGGTTACCGATACGATCAGACCGATGCGCAAGCTGGGAAAGGTTTCGCGCGTCACCCGACGTAAACCGTTGCGAAGGCTCTCCATTTCGACAAAGATTCGCTGCCCATGCCGATGTGCGATCCGGCCGGCGCTGGTCGGGCGGATCGGACGCAATGTGCGATCTAGCAGCTCCACACCGAGATCCCGCTCGAGCAGTCGAACCGCGCGCGAGACTCCAGGCTGCGTCATATGCAGGCGCCGCGCAGCAGCGGTAAAGCTGCCCTCATCGACCACAGCTACGAATACTTCGAGCGCGTGCGCGTCTGGCAGAGGAAGCCTACCGCGAGGTCGCTTACGATGCGAGGACGTCATCATTATACCAGTTATGTAATAATTCTCATGTGTTTTGATTATGCTATGCGTTCTCGGTTGCGTCTACGGACATTGAGGCAAAGACTTCGGGGATCAAACAAAGCCCGATTACGGGCGTATGATCGTGGGAGATCGCTCATGCAGCTCGCCGACCTCAAAGCGGTGAACGTCAACGACCTGCCGTGGCAGGAAACGCGCTTTGCCGACAACGTCATCAAAGTCTTGAGTTTTCGTGACGGCGTCCTTTTCGAGATCCAGAAGTTCGAACCGGACTCATACACGTTTCCGCATAAGCACGGCTTCCGGCAGCTTCGCTACATTCTGGAAGGCGAGATGATCGTCAACGGAAAGACATACGGCCCCGGCACGCTGATCGACTTTCCCGAGAAGGAAATTTACGAGGTTCATTCGCCGAAAGGCGGCCAGTGGATCGTCGTCCAACTCGCTGGTACGACGACAGGCGAAGTCCCCGTCGACCCGACAGGGCTTCAATACGGCAAAGCGCCGACGCGCGACGATATCGAGAAGAAACGGGCTGCCAAGGCCTGAACCGCAATCAACTAAGGAGGAAAAAATGCCTCGTTCATTCGCGGCGTTGCGTTTATTCGCGGCCGCAGCCTTTGCCATGATGTTAGCGCCCGTCTCGGTGTCGGCGCAGATCACGCTCAAGATCGCCGACTCGTTTCCCAAAGGCCATGTCATTTACGACATGGTCGTCGACGTAATGATCCCCGCGCTCGAAGAGGGCGGTAAGATCAAGGTTCAGTACTTCCCCGCCAATCAGCTCGGCCAGATGCGCGACATCATCGAAGCTGCTCGCACCGGTGTTGCCGATATCGCTTACGTGGCGCCGGGCGTCGTTTCCGGGCGCATGCCGGCGTCCAATTTGCTGTCGCTGCCCGGTCAGTTCGAGTCGGGCGAACATTTGGCGCGCGTATTCACGCGTGTTGCAGCCGGCGCATTGAAGCAAGAATACGATCGATTGGGTATTCGGATCATCGCCGCTTCCGGGACGCCGCCCTATCAAATCTTCACCCGCAACAAGCAAGTTCGCCTACCGGCCGACGCGCGTGGCCTTAAGCTTCGTGGTGGTGGCGGCGACGCCGACGACTTCATGCGCGAGCTCGGCATCAGTGTGATCAACTTGCCCGCTTCGCAGATGTACGAATCTCTCCAGAAGGGCGTGATCGACGGCGCCGCATATCTTCAAGCGACAGCTGCCGCAAACCATCTTCAGGAAGTGACCAAGTACGCGACGGAAGGCGCTCCGCTGATGAGTTTGCTGGCGCTCTACTTCGTCGATCAGCAGCGCTTCAACAGCTTTCCGCCTGACATTCAGGAGATCATCCTGAAAGCCGGTGAGAAGTTCGCGATCGCGATGGGTGCCGAGTATGATCGCCGCGACCGTGAAGCTAAGAGCATTTTCACGTCGGCAGGCGGACAGGTGCACACACTGACGCCGGCAGAAATCCGGGCTTGGCAGGATAGCTATCGCGATGCACCGGAGAAGATGATCGCCAAGTTGGAAGGGCGCGGCTTCCGGTACGTGCGCGACGTCTACAACGAATTGCAGAGCGCGCGTGCTGCCATTCGTCCGTCCAACTAATTGATATGGGGAAGGGTATCGGCCGTGATTGATGCATTGGGCAATGCGATTAGATATGCCGAGCGTTCGCTTCTTGTGCTCGCTTGTGTAGCTCTATTCGCGCTGACTTTGCTCACCACGGCTGATGCCCTACTGCGGTACATCTTCAATGCACCGATCACTGGCTCGCACGAACTCGCCGACGAGTTTCTTATGCCAGCGGTCATCTATTTTGCGCTGACTTATGTTTACTCATCCGGCGGCCACATCCGGATCACGATCGTTAGCGACTTGCTGCCCATCGGCATACAACGAGCTTTGTTGTGCATTTGGGACGCGATTGCTGCAGCCGTTTTCGCCATGATCGCGCATGGCGTCTGGCACCGAATGTGGGAGTCCTATGAGTTTCGCGAGTACTCAACGAGTCCTCTCGACTATCTGTTGGCGCCGTCTTACGCGATCGTTGCAATCGGAGCCACGCTGATGGCCATCCGACTTGCGCTCGCTGCGATCACTGCGCGTCATCCAAAGTCCGGCACCCTTTCCTTGGATCATTGAGCATCTCATGCTTGAGTTCAGCGTAATTGGGTTACTTCTTGTTCTACTGATGTTGGGAATGCCGGTGGCGTTCTCGCTGCTGATCGCCGGAACGGTCGGAATACACGCGACGGTCGGATTCTCCGGGATGTATTCTCAGCTATCGTCGACCGCCTACCGATCGGCGGCTGAGTCGACGCTCGCCGCAATCCCTCTCTTCATCCTAATGGCGGAGTTGATGAGCAAGGGCGGCATGGCCCGCGATGTATTCAATGCGGCAAACAAATTCTTTGGAAAGCTTCCAGGCGGCGTGTCGATCGCCACCGTAATCGCCAGCGCGGGATTCGCGGCAGTCTCGGGTTCCAGTACCGCAGCAGCTGGATCCTTGTCGGCAATCTCAATGCCGGAGTTCCGCCGACTTGGTTATGGGCTGTCCGCTGCGACCGGAATTATCGCCGTCGCTGGCACGCTCGCGGTGATGATTCCGCCAAGCATCGCTTTCCTTATCTACGGGATCATGACCGAAACATCGATCGGCCGATTGCTGATTGCCGGCATCATTCCGGGATTGATGACAGCGGCAATTTATTCGATCGGTATCTATATTTGGGCGCGGCTTGAGCCGCAGACATTGCCGCGTGGTGAAGACGCCACGCGCGCCGAGAAGCTGGAGGCTTTGCGCGGAATTTGGGGCTTTCTCGCGATCATTGGTCTCGTTTTTTTCTCGCTCTACGGCGGTGTTGCGACGACGACCGAGACTGCCGCCGTCGCGGCCTTTTCGACACTCGTTTATCTTTCCCTTGCCGGGCGCCTGTCGCCCGCCAAGGTGTGGGAAGCGCTCGTCATTTCGATTCGACTTTCCACGATGATGCTCACCATCGTGATCGGCGCAATCTTGTTTGGCTATTTTCTGACGATCACGCGGTTGCCGCAGGATCTGATCGCTGCGATTGGTGCAAGCGGAATGGCGCCTTGGATGATTTTGGCGATGATCCTGATCGTCTATTTGATCCTTGGTTGCCTGATGGATCAGATCGCGATCCTGCTCATTACCTTGCCGGTCACCTTTCCACTCGTCGTGGCCCTCGGATTTGATCCGATCTGGTACGGCGTCATCGTCGTCAAGACGGTGGAGATTGGTCTCGTGACCCCGCCTGTGGGCATGAATGTATTCGTTGTCAGCGCTGCGACCGGCGTTCCGCCATCGCAGGTATTTCGCGGCACGGGCTACATGCTGATCTTCGAAGCAATCACGTTGGCGCTTTTGCTTTCGTTTCCCGCGCTCTCGACGTGGCTTCCCTCGCAGATGATGAACTGATTATGCAGCCATTAACCGGATTCCGGATCCTCGATCTGACGAAGCTCCTGCCGGGCCCGTGGTGCACGATGTTGCTCGGCGATCTTGGCGCAGAAGTGGTGAAAATCGAAAACCCTTATGGCGGCGACAATGCACGCGCGTCGGCACCTTACTATGAAACGGCGAGCGGTCGAGAGAGCATCTACTTCGCGAATCTCAACCGGAATAAGCGCAGCATCACACTGAACCTAAAGACGGCGGACGGAAAGGCGGCGTTTCTGGCGCTGGCCAAGGATGCCGATGCGGTGGTCGAGAGTTTCCGGCCCGGTACGATGGAGCGGCTTGGTCTTGGATACGATGTTCTGCGCGAAGCGAACCCGCGATTGATCTACGCGGCGATCAGCGGCTATGGCCAGACCGGCGCTGGGCGGGATCTCGCGGGCCACGATCTTAACATCGCCGGATTGACGGGGTTATTGCAGCTGTCGTCCGCGCATACCCCTGTGTTGCCGGGAATTCTCGTGGGCGACTATGCAGGTGCAACGATGGCCATCGCCGGGATTCTCTCGGCGTATATTGATCGCCTACGCCACGGCCGCGGCGCCTTTATCGACGTGTCGATGCTCGATGCCGCCGTCGCATGGACATCCGTGCAAATGACTTGGGCTTTCGCCGGCAGAATGGGTTCTCGGACGACGGGCGCCATCGAAGGATGGGGCGGCAATCCGCGCTACAACATCTATCGCACGCGGGACGGAAAGTATCTGACCGTGTCGCTGCTCGAACGGAAGTATTGGGAGAGCTTTTGCCGTCATTTCGATCGAGTGGATCTGATCGACGCAAACGAGACCGAAGCCGATCGCCTGACGGGCCACCGCGAACGTGGACCTATCTACCGGAAGTTCCTCGAAGATTTATTCGCGCGTAAGGATCGCGACGAATGGATCACCGAACTCGCCAAGTTGCATCTACCGATTTGTCCGTTGTTCACCCTCGACGAGGCCTTCACCGCACCCTTCGGTCGGGAGCGTGGCCATTTTCCGATGATCCCGTTCGACCGGCTGGGAGTCGATATCCCCCAGCATGGCTTTCCGTTTCGGATGACGATGAGCGACGGTGCGGACGCCTTCGCCTGGCGCATGGCGCCGCCGGCGTTGGGGCAGGACAACGAGATGCTTCAGCCGCACGAGTCAGACAATGGTTGATCGCCCGATTCGACCACTTGCGATCGAGATCGCCTCCGGCTTCGGACCTGCGACGGTTGCGGGGAAGCTGCTTGCCGATGTTGGCTATCACGTCGTCAAGATAGAGCCACCGCAAGGCGATCCGATGCGTGAACTGGCGTCGGCTCGCGCGCGGTTGAATCTATGGGATCTCCTCTGTGGCTCGAAAGATTCGGTCGTTCTCGATATCTCGCGCGGACGATGCGTGTTGGACGTGCTGCTTGACACGGCCGAAGTACTAGTCGTCGATCGCGACGCTTATCGAAGTCTGGATGCCGAAGAGGTAATGCGGCGGGAGAAACTCACAACTTGCGTGGTCTCGGCATTCGGGCTCGACGGACCAATGGCGGACTGGCGCGGCGGCGAGGAAATCGTCCAAGCCGTCTCCGGAATCGTATCGATCACCGGGCATATCGGCGGCAAACCTGTAAGAATCGCAGGAGCAATGCTGACGCACGCGACAGCGAATCTTGCCGCCGCCGCAATTCTGGCAGACGCGACGGCGAAGCGCCGTGGCATGCCCGGCGCACTACTTGACGCGTGCATGTTCGACACCGCGCTTGCTTTTCAGACATCAGCGATTCCTGCATTCTTTATCGACGGGAAGCCGCCCGCGGGAATTGGGAATCGTCATACGATGGCGGCGCCCTGGAACTCGTTCGCATGCCGCGATGGCTGGGTGATCATCTGTGCGGGCAATACACCGACATGGCTGCGCCTATGTGAAACGATCGCTCGCCCCGATCTTGTGGCCGACCCGGCCTATGCATCGCAAGGCGATCGGGTACGCAATGTCGACGCGCTCGAGCGCGAGATCGAATCGTGGACCCGCGTGCGGTCGATCGCGGAAGTCGAGGCGGCGTTCGACGTCGCCGGCATTCCATGCGGACAGATTTTCCCGCTTGAAACGGTTCTCGACCATCCTCAGTTCGCCGCGCGGGCCCTGCTGCGTAACACAGAGGGTCATCGTATCGCGGGCGGTATCTTCTTTCGTGATGGAACACCACTGCCGGTGCACGCTGGAGCCGCCGATCTAGGCGACGGAACGCGTGCTGTGATGCGCGGCCGCTTGGGCGTACCGGCGGCGCAATACGCGCAATGGCTTGCCGAGGGGATATTGCGCGAACGGGACGAGTGCTATGTCGCTGCCGTTTGAAGGTATCCGTATTCTCGATCTTGGGATCAGTACTGCCGGTCCCTACGCGGCGCGTTTCTTGGCCGACCTCGGTGCCGATGTGATCAAAGTCGAGCCGCTTGACGGCGAGAACGCGCGCAATCTTGGGCTTCGCTTCGGGGGGACGGGATACCTCTATCACGTCAATAACTACAACAAACGAAGTGTGACGCTGGCGGTGCAAACCGCCGAAGGTCGGGCGATGTTTCTCGATCTCGTCAAGCAAAGCGATGCCGTGATCGAGAATTTCGCAATCGGAACGATGGACCGTTGGGGGATCGGCTACGAGCAATGTCGCGCGGTTAATCCGTCGATTATCTATTGCTCGGCAAAGGGATTCGGTGGGAACGGGCCGCTGCGCGACAAGAAGGCATTCGACACAGTCACGCAAGCGATCTCGGGAATCATGCGCTTGACGGGAATGCCTGATACGACGCCATTGAAGGGCGGTCCTTCCGTTTGCGATCTCATGACGGCGACGGCGGGCGCGTTTGCTCTTGCGGCGGCGCTTCAAAGCCGCAAGAGGGGCGAAAGCGCGCTTGTCGATGTCTCATTGTTTGACATGGGAGCGTGGTCGTTGCTCCCGTTGTGGCCCCATTCCGGCGACGCCGATGGTTCGCCATTGAACGCAATCGGCAATGATCACCCGACCGAGTCTCCATTCGGCTCGTTTGATTGCACGGATGGGTCCATCTTCGTGGCGGTCGAGCGCGACGCCCAGTGGCGTGCGCTTGCGATAAAAATCGGCTTGCCGGAAACATGGTCTCGGGAAGTCCGTAAAGCGCAATCCTCGCGTATCGGCGGCGCGCTTCGCGAGTGGGCCGCACCGCGCAGCGCGATGGCTGCCGCAGTAGAGCTTCAGGCCGTCGCGGTACCGGCATCGCCGATCCTCGATTTGTCGAAGGTCGTTGACCTTGAGATCGTGAAGCATCGCAACTTGCTACGCAACGTCACGCATGCTGCCTATGGAACGATTCCATTGATCGGCTCGCCGGTTCCGCGCCGTGACGGTCCGGGCGACGGAATTCGCTGGCCGGCGCCGGAGTTGGGTGCTGACAATGACGCGGTCCTCGGTGACTTGATCGGCAGGTCGGATGAACTCCCTGCGCTGCGCGCGCGTAAGGTTGTCGCATGAGTGGCGTCGTTGGTCGGGGCGAAACGGCGGCGCTCCAGGACATCGTATCGCTCGCCGCGGGGACGTTGAAGAAAGGCATACGCGAAGACGTTTATCACGCCGGTAAGCGTTGCTTGGTCGATTGGGTCGGTCTCGCATTGGCCGGGACGCGCGAAGCGCCGGTTGTTCGCCTGATGGAAGCGATTGATGGCGAAGGCGGGAGCAGCCGCGCGCTTGGTCTGCCTGAAGTCTCATTGACTAGCTACCACGCCGCGCTTGTGATGGGCACATCAAGCCATGCGCTTGACTACGATGATACGGATTTCGTCAATCTGATCCATGTCAGTTCGACGATTTGGCCAGCCATATTTGCGTTATCCCGGCACCGAATGATCGACGCCAATACGGCGATGCTCGCCTTTGTCGCTGGTTACGAGGCCGAGGACCGAATTGGCCATTATCTCGGCCGTAAGCTGACCAAACAGGGTTGGCACGTATCCGGTGTCGTTGGGCATTTCGGTTCCGCCATATCTGCGGGATTGGCGTTGGGTCTTACGTCGGACCGCTTGACGCATGCGGCGGCGATATGCGGCACGGCCGCCTCCGGTCTGATTGCGGCGTTCGGAACGATGTCGAAGCCGCTGCAGCTCGGCCGCGCTGCAGCGGACGGCGTGACTGCCGCGTTGCTTGCGGCGCAAGATTTCAACGGTCCACTAGGAATACTGGATTCCGACCCGGGTATCGGCCGGCCGACGATTGCAGAGCCAATCCAGGATTGGGCGTACGCACGTGACGAATGGGGAAAGCCCTATGCCGTGCTGCGCAACGCTTTCAAGCCGCATGCGTCTTGCATGATCACCCATCCGATCATCGATGCTGCTGCCGAGTTACGCGCCGAGCTTGCGGCGGCGGGTGCTGGATGGCAGGACGTAACGCATATCGGCGCAAGGGTGAATCCTCTTGTCCCCCATGTCGCTGGTTATACTCACCCGATCGACGGGCTACAGGGAAAGTTCAGCGCCGCTTTTTGCTGCGCTTTGGGGCTTCTCGAAGGACGTGCAACGCCAGAGTTGTTTGACGCCGAGAACGTAGCTCGCCTCGACGTCGCTCACTTTTTGTCGCGAATCGATCTGTCAATCGATCCTGCGGTCGGCGAGCAGCAGGCCGAGATCCGCGTGCATCTAGCCGACGGACGCGATTTTGCGCGAACCGTGACGACGGCTAAGGGCAACCCCGCGAATCCGATGAGTGACGCGGAGTTGTCGGCAAAGTTTCTGGCATTGGCCGAGCCAATTTGGGGCGCTGCGGCTAAGCCGGCTTTGGACGATTTGTGGAACTGGGAGTCGGTGGGCGACATAGGGCGTTGGATCCAACGCGTCGATGTCGCCGCTCCGGGAAGGGCATAAAGCGATGGACTTTTTGATATCCGAGGAACAGCAAAGCATCGTCGACGTTGCGCGAAAATTCGTCGCCGCGGAAGTTGCGCCGCACGTCGAACGCTTCGAGCGCGAGGAAACTTTCGACCGCGAAATCGTGCGCAAGATGGGGGCACTCGGTTTGATCGGCGGCACGATTCCGGAAGAGTTCGGCGGAACAGGTCTCGATCACGTGACTTTGTCGCTGCTTCTTGAGGAATTGGCCTATGTCGACGTGACGACCGCCGTCTATGCGGGGTGGCCGAGCTGCTCGCTGGGGCGGCCGATATTGCTTTACGGAAGTGCAGCGCTGAAAGAACGCTATCTGCGTCCGCTTTGTGCGGGCGAGATCGTCGGAGCGACCGGCGTGACAGAGCCCCATTCGGGTACCGACATCGTGCGCCGAATGGAAACGACCGCGCGTCGCGACGGCGATCATTACATTCTCGACGGCACGAAGATATGGATCAGCAACGCGCGCCATGCGGATTTCTTCCTGACCTACGGGACGATCGACAAATCCAAGGGCATGCGCGGCGTGACTTGTTTCGTCGTCGACAGATCTCTGCCCGGTATCACCGTGCAGCCGATCAAGAATAAGCACGGCGCACGCTCGCAGGAGACGGGGCAGATATTCTTCGATGGCGTCCGCGTGCCGGCCGCAAACCGAATTCTGCCTGAAGGCGAAGGATACAAGGCGCTGATGTGCGGAACGGAGATTGGTCGGCTGGCGTGTTCGGCGCGCGCCAACGGCCAGTTGCGCGCGTGCCTTGATGCCGCGGTGGAGTACGCAAAAACGCGCGAAGTCTTTGGTCAACCAATTGGCCGTTTCGAACTCATTCAAGGCAAGATCGCTGCGATGAAAGTCGCGCTGGAAGCTTCAACGCTGCTTACGCGCAAACTCGCTTGGCTACTCGATCGCGGCGAAACGCGCGTTCAAGAGGCCGCCTCGATCGCAAAACTCTACGCGACGGACTCGCTCATGCGCGCTGCGACCGACGCATATCAGATACACGGCGCCTACGGCGTCGCAGAAGAATACAAAGTCGGGCGGTTTTTCCGCGATGCGAAGATCATGCAGATCTATGACGGCGCCAACGAGATACATCAGCAGATCATCGGCGAATGGGAGCTTGGCTATCGTCAGCCGCGTCACGCCTGAGGGGAGCGAGGAAGATATGGAAGAGCAAATCAAAGTTAAAACCGTTCTGATGCGCGGCGGCTCCAGCAAGGCCGTGTTTCTCGATGCGCGCGATGTTCCGAAGGACGAGGCGGCACTTTCACGTTTTCTGCTGGCGATTTTTGGCAGCCCAGATAAGCGGCAGATCGACGGTCTCGGCGGTTCGGATTATCTCACCAGCAAATGTGCCATCATGGGGCCGCCAACGCGACCGGATGCCGATATCGACTACAACTTCGTTCAGGTCGCTGTTGAAAGCCCGATCGTCAGTTACGACATCAATTGCGGAAACATCTCGTCCGCTGCGGGCGTTTACGCGATCGAAGAAGGTTATGTGAAGCCGCAAGGCGAGATGACGATCGTGCGCGTGCATAACACGAACACCGGTAAGATCCTGCGAATGAAGATCCCGACCAAGGGCGGCCGTCCGCAGGTCGAAGGTGACTTCGCCATTGATGGTGTGCCCGGGACGGGCGCGGAGATCGCCATGGACTTTTCGGCCACTGCGGGGGCCGCATCCGGCCGGTTGCTGCCCACTGGGAACGTCAAGGATCGGATCGAACTCGAGACGATCGGCAAAAGCGTCGACGTCTCGATCGTCGACGTCGCCAATATGTGCGTATTTGTGGCGGGTGAGTCGTTGGGTATGACGGGCGCGGAGCGCCCAAACACTGTGCCGGTGAAACTTCTCGATGCGCTCGAGGAGCTTCGCGGCAAGGCGTATGCGCGGTGCGGAATCAACGCGCCGAGCTATCTCTTGCCGTTCCAAGTCGTTGTGGGGGGGCCGCAAGAGTATGAGAACTTTCTACATCCCGAACCGGTGCCTGCCGATTCAATGGACGTGACCGCACGCCTATATGTAGATCGCACAATGCACAAGGCGTATGCCGGGACAGGTGCGACTTGTTTGGCCGTTGCAGCGCAGATTCCCGGCACGGTCGTGAACGAAGTCGCTCGCAAGGAACGCCAAGGCAACCAAGTGCGCATCGGACATCCTAGCGGGACGCTACCGATTGTCGCCAACGTGTCTCCCGCGGCGGATGGGTGGAAAGTTGATGAGGTGTTGTTCTCGCGTACCGCCCGTCGTCTAATGGAAGGCCAAGCCTATATACGCCGTGCGCGCCTATAGCCACAGTACGGCTTGCATTCGGTGAAACATCGTCGCAGCGATGCTTCGATCATTCGATAAGACAATCAAAAGCTCAACCGCATTGGATGGAAATTTGTCGGTCGGTTGATAGGCAGAATCTATGTGTTTGCGAGAGTTTCCCGCAGTTCGAAGCCTGAGCTGCAGGAGAGCCTATCTCCAAAAACTGATTTCACGAGATCTTTGCGCAAGATGACAAGGTAGGGGGCACAGGTTCAATCCGTGTAGCGCCCGCCATCCGGACCATCTAGCGAATCCCCTTGCTGATATCGCGGCAGGTCTCGCGCACCAGCTTTGCGACTGCGGCGTGTTTGGGCGTTTCCTCGTGCCGGTTGAGATACGGCACGACGATGCTCGCGATCGCATGGTGGTTCCGATCGAGGATCGGCGCGCCGATATCGGTGATGCCGACAACGTCACGGCTTTCGGCGATCAAGTAACCCTGCTTGGCGAGTTCATCGAGCTGCTCGTTGAGCTTGCGCGGGTTCGGCGTGGATTGCGCGACCGCCAAGCCTTCCGCAATCATCTGTGCGCGCCGTGCAGGATCCTGGAAGGCGATAATCAAACGGCCGGATGTCGCTTCGACCGACGGGCGGCGATAGCCTAAGCGCAGCGAGAATACAATCTCCGCCCGGCCCGCCGTAGTCGCGATGACGACCGTCTCGCCCTTCGCGAGCACAACGAGATGCGCCGATTGTCCGCAAGCGTCGCTCAAGCGCTCCATCGCCGGCACCGCGATCTCGACCAATTCGCGCGGGCGCGGCGTGCGGATACCGATTTCGAACAGCCGGTCGGTCAACGTTAGTTCGTCGCTTGCCGCATCGCGGCGCAGATAGCCATGTTCGACGAGCACGAACACCATGCGGAAGATTTCCCCCTTCGATCGGCCGAGCTTCTCCGCGATCTCGCGCGTCGAGATCGGCTTGCCGATCGAGGCGAGCAATTCGAGGATTTCCAGCCCTTTTTCGAGTGCGGGCGCCGAGTAGGCGTTCCGGGTGTCGCCGCTTTTCGATCCTGACTTACGCATCCCCATCACCGATCGTTGGTTTACATATGCATCTTGACTTCATATTTGAACCGGCCATAGTCTGATGTCGGTTCGATGCTCGCGGACAGGAGATAACGCAAGCGGCCTGTATGCGCAAAACATCGACCGCAACAAAAAGCGATGCCGAAACGGCACGCGTAACCGACAGGGGGCAGGGGCGATGCGCAAACTGGCGAAAGCAGCATTCACGGCGTTGGCCGTATTCGCGGCGGGCCTTATCGGCGTTAGCGAGGCGCGCGCGGACAGGCTTGCGGACATCATCTCGAAGGGCGTGGTGCGCATCGGCGTGCCGCTCGACGTGCCGCCGTTCGGCTCGCAGGACGCCAACCGCAACCCGATCGGGTTCGACGTCGAACTCGCCGAAATGGTCGGCAAAGCGCTTGGCGTGAAGGTCGAGCTTCAGCAGATCACCGGCGCCAACCGTATTCCGTTCCTGCTGACCGACAAGGTCGATATCGTGATTTCGGTGATGGGCCTGACGCCCGAGCGCGCCAAGCAGATCACTTTCACGGCGCCCTACGCCAACACCGATCTCGCGGTCTACGGGCCCAAGGCGTCGCCCGTGACGTCGGCCGCTCAACTCGGCTCGGCGCGCGTCGCCGCCGCCAAGGGCACGACGCAGGAAACGGCGCTGACCGCCATGAACGCGCGCGCGACGATCATGCGCACCGAAGACGACGCGACGGCCGCCGCCGCCTACATCTCCGGCCAAGCCGATCTGCTTGCGACCAACAGCATCGTCGCCAACGCGCTGGCCAAGCAGAACCCGAACAAGGAGTTCGAGCGCAAGTTCGTTATTCGCCGCAGCCCGGCCCACATGGGCGTGCGCATGGGCGAGTTGAACCTCGCGCGTTGGCTCGACGGCTTCATCCTGTTCAACACGATGAACGAAGAACTCGATCGCCTGCATCGGAAGTATCTCGGAATCGCGATGGATCCGCTGCCGAGCCTATAACGCAAACGACGCGGGAGCCGGCGGCTATCGCCGGCTCCCCGCATTCCTTCCGAATTTCTCTCCTATGCGCAACGGCGCGCAATCCAGCCGCCGCCCGGAAAGACGTCGAATATGGGTATCCCCGTCGCAGCCCGTCCCTCTACCGCCTTCACGAACGTCGATCTCGGCCGTAACGGCAAGCAGATCGGCTTCGTGATGATCCCGCATTCGCCGCATGACGATGCGTGGGGCGTGACGCAAGTTCCCTTGGCGGTGATCGCGAACGGTACGGGGCCGACGGTCATCCTCGAAGGCGGCAACCATGGCGACGAGCACGAAGGACCGATCACGATCGGCGAGTTGATTCGCGATCTCGATCCCGGCGAGATCCAAGGCCGGCTGATCCTGATGCCGGCGAACAACGTGCACGCTGTCGTCGCCGCGCGGCGCGTGTCGCCCGTGGACGATCTCAACTTCAACCGTACCTTTCCCGGCGATCCGACCGGGTCGATCACGCAGCAAATCTCGGCCTATGTCGCCGATCATATTTTGCCGCTGGGCGACGCGTTTCTCGATTTGCACTCCGGCGGTTCGTCGCTGGATATCGTGCCCAGCGCAATCATCGAGCCCTCGGCGGATCATGCGCTCGCCAAGCGCAACGCAGCCGCTGCGCTGGCGTTCGACGCGCCGCTGACGGTCGTCATCGCCAATCTCGGCGATCCGCGCACGGCCACCGCCGCGGCGTGCCGCGCGGGACTCGTGACCATGGGCACAGAGATGGCCGGCGGCGGACGCGTTTCGATCGACGCGCTGGCGATCTGCCGGCGCGGCGTGCGCAACGTGCTGGCGCATCTGGGCGTCATTGAAGCGCCCAAGGCGCCGCCGCCGCGCGCCGATCGAATGATCCTCGAATTGCCGGGGGCGGCGGCCTATGTCTTCGCGTCGGCCGAAGGTGTGTTCGAGCCGTTCCACGCGCACGGGACCAAGGTCAGCGCGGGGCAACCCGCCGGCCGCATCCATTGCACCTGGGATCCGGGCCGCGCACCGGTGACGTTGAACTACGCGTCGGACGGGATCGTCTACGGCTTGCGCCAGCCCGGTCGCGTGCGTCCGGGCAATTGCTGCATCGTCGTCGCGACACCCTATAAGGGGCCCGCGCTGTGATCGGCATCGCGCAGATCGAAGCCGCGCGCACGCGGATCGCCGGCTATGTCCGCAAAACGCCGGCGATCGTGCCGCTGGGTCTCAAAGAACCGCTGCCGGTCGATTGCAAAGTAACGCTGAAGCTCGAATGCCTTCAGGTGACGGGTTCGTTCAAGGCGCGCGGCGCCATGAATCGCTTGTTGTCTTGCACGCCGGAGCAGATTGCGGCGGGGATCGTCACCGCGTCGGGCGGCAATCACGGTCTGGCGGTCGCGCGCACGGCTTTCGCCGCCGGCACGCGCGCGACGATCTTTCTGCCGAAGAACGTCTCGCCCGCCAAACTCGCCAAATTGAAGGACTGGGGGGCCGATGCGCGGATCGTCGGCGACGCATGGGACGAGTCGAACGCCGCGGCGCTCGATTTCGTCAAGGCGAACGGCGCGACTTACTTCCATCCGTTCTCCGATCCCGACGTCGTCGCGGGGCAAGGCACGCTTGGCCTCGACATTCTCGACGACATGCCGGATATCGACACGATCCTGATCGCGATCGGCGGCGGCGGTTTGATCGCGGGGCTTGCGACCGCTATGCGCGCGCGCCGTCCCGATATCCGCATCGTCGGGATCGAACCGGTGGGCGCACCAACCTTGCGCGCTTGCCTGGACGCCGGGCGTTTGGTCGGCCTCGAGAAGCTTTCCACGCGCGTGCCGACGATGGCGTGCCGCAAGACCAGTCAGGAAATCTACGACCTCGTGCGCGGCTCGGTCGATCGGATCGTGCTCGTCGATGACGACGCGATGCAGGATGCCGCGCGCTGGCTGTGGTTCGAACTGGGCGTCGCCGCCGATCTTTCGGGGGCCGCGTCCATCGCCGCTCTGCGCACCAAGGCCGCCGAGCTCGGCGAAATGCGCCATGTCTGCGCGCTGATCTGCGGCGCCGGTCCCGAGGGCATCGAGACATGAGGGCGCCGTGAACTACACCTTCCAATTCCGCGACATCTTCGCGGCGTGGGAGTTCCTCGCCGAGGGCGTTCTGACGACGCTGCATCTGTCGATCGTCACGATGGTGTTCGGCTTGGCGATCGGCGTCGCGGGTGCGGCCGGACGCCTCTACGGCGGCCCGATCCTGCGCGCGGCCATCGGCACCTATGTCGAAGTGATCCGCAATACGCCCCTCCTGGTGCAGTTGTTCATCGTCTTCTTCGGCCTGCCGAGCATCGGCTTGCGGCTGGACGCGCTGACGGCCGCACAGATCAGCCTGGCGATCAATCTCGGCGCCTATTCGGTGGAGATCGTGCGCGCGGGCTTGCAGGCCATTCCGCGCGCGCAGATCGAGGCGGGGCATTCGCTCGGCCTCTCCGGCTTCCAAGTCTTCCGCTATATCGTGCTGACGCCCGCGTTGAAGATCATGTTCCCGTCGCTCGCCAGCCAGTTCATCCTGCTGATGCTGGCGACCAGCATCGCCTCGCAGATCGCGGTGCACGATCTTTTCCACGCCGCGTCGATCATCCAGTCGCGCACCTTCCGCGATTTCGAGGTCTACACCGTCATTACGGTTCTCTATCTCGGCCTCGCGCTGTTGCTGCGCGGCTTCTTCGCACTCGTTTACAGGGCGGCGTTCGGAAACCGATGATCCGGGAATTCGCCTTTATCGACTTCCTCTATCTGGTTGCGGCGATCCGTTGGACGCTGCTGCTGTCGCTCGCCGCGTTCGCGGGCGGCAGTTTGATCGGGCTCGTCGTCGCCGTTTTGCGCGTGTCGAATGTCGCGCCCTTGCGCTGGCTGGCGGCGGGTTACGTGCAGATCGTCCAGGGCACGCCGTTGCTGTGCATCCTGTTCGTCTTCTTCTTCGGCCTTTCGATCATCGGTCTCCCGGTTCATGCCTGGATCGCTGCGACCTTCGCGTTCTCGATCTACGCGGGCGCGTTCCTCGGCGAAATTTGGCGGGGTGCCTTGCAATCGATCCCCAAGACGCAATGGGAAGCGGGCGGCGCGCTCGGCCTCAGCTACGCGGAACAATTGCGCTATGTGATCGTACCGCAAGCAGTACGCGTTTCGATCCCGCCGACGGTGGGCTTTCTCGTGCAGCTCATCAAGAACACCTCGCTCGCGGCGACGATCGGGTTCATCGAGTTGACGCGCGAAGGTCAATTGACGACCGCGTCGACCTTCCAGCCTTTCGCCGTCTACTGCACGGTCGCGGCCCTCTACTTCCTGCTTTGCTTCCCCTTGACCCAGCTGAGCCGAGTCCTGGAGCGGAAATACAATGTCGCTGGTTGAAATCCGCAATGTCACGAAGCGCTACGGCGCGCTTACGGTCTTGGACGACGTCTCGCTCGACATCGAACAAGGTGAGATCATCTCGATCATCGGCCGTTCGGGTTCGGGCAAAAGCACGCTGCTGCGCTGCATCAACGGCTTGGAACAGATCCAAGGCGGGTCGATCACGGTCGACGGCGTGCGCCTGGGCGATCCATCGACCGATCTGCGCAAGCTGCGCCAGCAGGTCGGGATCGTGTTCCAAAGCTACAATCTCTTCCCCCATCTATCGGTCGCGCGGAATATCACGCTGGCGCCGACAGTGGTGAAGAAGACGTCCGACGCCGAAGCGCGCAAGATCGCGCAAAACGTGCTGCGCCGCGTCGGCCTCGAAGAGAAGATCGACGCTTTCCCGCAGCAGCTTTCGGGCGGCCAGCAGCAGCGCGTCGCGATCGCCCGTTCGCTCGCCATGCATCCGAAGATGATGCTGTTCGACGAAATCACCTCCGCACTCGATCCCGAACTGACGGGCGAGGTTCTGAAGGTGATCGAGGATATGGCGCGCTCGGGCATGACAATGGCCTTGGTGACGCACGAGATGGCGTTCGCGCGCCGCATCGGCACGCGCGTCATCTTCATGCACAAGGGAAAGATTTGGGAGCAGGGCCCCGCCGGCGAGGTTCTGACAAAACCCAAAACCAACGAACTCGCCACCTTCCTCAACGCCGTTCTGCATTGATCCAAAACAGGGAGACCCACATGCCTCGTATGCTGAGAAACTTCCTCGCGGCCCTCGTCGTGGCCGCGATCGGTATCGCGGACGCTTCCGTCGCGCGCGCCGACAAGCTCGCCGACATCATCCAGAAGGGCGTCGTGCGCATCATCGTGTTCGGCGACGTGCCACCCTTCGGCTTCACCAATGCCAATCGCGAACTCGAAGGATTCGACGTCGATCTCGCCAAGAAGATCGCCGAGGCGCTGGGCGTGAAGCTGGAATTGGTTCAGGCGACCGCCGCCAACCGCATTCCCTATCTGCTGACGGACCGCGCCGACATGAATGTCGCGGCGATGTCGGTGACAGCCGAGCGCGCGCGCCAGGTGATGTACAGCGCGCCCTATGCCGACACGTCGCTGTCGGTCTACGGCCCGAAGAACGTTGCCGTGAAGGCGCCCGGCGATATCGGCCGCAACAAGGTCAGCGTCGCCAAGGGCACGACCGAAGATCTGGTCCTTACGTCGCTCGCCCCGCGTGCCGACATCATGCGCACGGAAGACAATGCGACCGCCGTGCAGGCCTATCTTTCGGGCCAGTCGCAGCTTCTGGCGGCCAACAGCGTCGTGGTCGTCGACCTCGCCAAGCGCAATCCGAACAAGGAATTCGATTTCAAGTTCTCGCTGCGCCGCGCGCCCGCCCATGTCACGATCCGTATGGGCGAGCATAATCTGCTGCGTTGGCTGGACACATTCATCTTCCAGGCGACACTGAACGGCACGCTCAACGAACTGCATGTCAAGTGGCTGGGCGGCCCGATCGTCGAGCCGCTGCCGCCGCTCTAAGCCCTATCGCCGATCCGCCGCCGGTTCCGAACGGGGCCGGCGGCGTCGGCTCGATCGCCGGAACGCCCCAATGTCGAAGCACGATTTCGAACTTTCCGAATTCCAGGACCGCCGCCGCCGCGTTCACGACGCGATCGCCGCCGCGGGGCTCGACTGGTTCGTGGCCTTCCACCCGGTCACGATCCATTGGCTGACCGGTTCCGACGCCAAAAGCTATCAGGAATTCCAGTGCCTGGTCGTGCCGGCCAAGCCGGGACCGTTGACGGTGCTGACCCGCGAAGGCGAAGTGAACGAGTTCCGCGACGACGCCCATGTCGACGACATCGTCGGTTGGGGCGGGGGTATCGTCGAAGACCCAATTCCGCGTTTCGCCGCACTCGCAGAAAAGCTCGGCCTGCTGCGCGGCCGCGTGGGCATAGAGGTGCCCGGCTATTACCTCCATCCGCATCATTATCTGCAACTGCGCGACGTGCTGGGCAGTGCTTTGGTTGCCGAGCCGTCGAACCTCGTTCACGATTTGAAGATCGTCAAATCGCCGGCTGAGTTCGCCTATATCAAGCGCGCGACGCGTTTCGCCGACGACGCGATGAATGTCTTCCGACGCGAGCTGAAGGCCGGCCGCAGCGAACTCGCCGTCGCGGGCAAGATCCTGGACGCACTGCTGTCGGCGGGCAGCGGGATCGCCGCTAGTCCGATCAATCTCGTCTCGGGCGAACGCTCGGGGTTCAGCCATGGCGCACCGACCGAACGCGTGATGCGGGATGGCGATTTTGGCAGCGTCGAATACGGCGCCACGTGCCGTCGCTATACGGCGACGATCGGCCGGCAATTTGTGCTCGGGGCGCCCACGCCCCGCATGCTTGAGATTTACGATGTCGTACGCCGCGCGTCGGACTCATGTATAGCCGCGATTCGCGACGGCGTGCCGGCGGTCGTACCGCACGAAGCGGCGCGCAGAGTTATAGTTGATGCCGGAATGGAGCAGGGCCGTGTCCACACCAGCGGTTATGGCTTGGCGCCCGGTTTCCCGCCGAGTTGGGGCGAGCCGCTTCATATGCTCGATAAAAGCGACTACGTGCTGAAGGCCGGTATGGTTGTGACGATCGAGCCACCGGTGTTCTTGGGTGAGGAGTTTCTCGGCGCGCGGATCATCGACAACGTGCTTGTCACGAAGGACGGCTGCGAATTGTTGTCGCGCAGTTCGCGCGATCTGATCCGAGTGGGTTGAGCGGCGTTTGCTGATGCGACCCGGCGACTCCCGCAATTCGATCTTCGACTTGCGGGAAATCCCTACACTCAACCAATTTCAGTTATGCGGTGTCGGTGTACGTTGGCATGGTAAGTGGTACAGGTTTAGACTTCTGTAGCGCCCACCATCCGGACCTCCTGAAAATTCAGGCGATGCATTCGTTTGTAGCTAAGTCGCCGTGCGTTTGGAGCGCAAAGCGGGCTTGCTCGGCGGTGGCGATCCGGCGCCTGGCGGAAAAGTTTCGCGCGCGACATCCATCATCGCGCGCACGACGCGGCGCCCGCGCTCGCTGTTGAGGCAGGCGATGTAGTCCATCGGGCTCATTCGCGCGTCGGTCAGTTCGAGCGTGGCGAAGCGCGTGTCGCCTTTCGCTTCGACATGCCAAATGACACCCATCCCCAAGCCGGCGGCAACGGCACCCAGCACGCCTTCGCGTGCACCCAGTTCCAGCACGACGCGCGGCTTGACGCCGGTGCGCGCCAAGGCGGCATCGAGTTCCTTTTGCGTATTCGAGCCTTCTTTGCGCATCACCATCGGTTGGCCGTCGAGTTCGTGGATCGACACCGACTTGCGCTTCGCCCAGCGATGCCCGTGCGGCACGATCAGGACCGGGCTATGCCGCCAGATCGCCAGCGCCTCGAACGCCGGATCGCCGCCCACGCTCGGCAGAATGCCGATATCGACGCGCCGTTCGATCAGCTCGTCGCGCACGAAACGCGAGCTGCCCAACGTCACCGACAACTGCACGCGCGGATAAAGCTCCATGAATCGCGCGAACAAGCCCATGACGATATGCGCACCGTCGGCGGCGACGCGCAAACGCCCGCCGGTCAGCGCGCGCGACGCGGTCAGCATTTCGCGCGCCGCGTCCTCCAACTCGAACAGGCGGGTGGTCGTGTCGAACAGCGCCCGTCCCGTTTCGGTGAGTTCGACGCGTCGTCCGATACGGTCGAACAGACGCACGCCGTAGGCGCGTTCGATCCCCGTGATCTGGATCGTCAACGCCGGCTGCGTGAGGCCGAGCGAAGCCGCCGCCTTTGAAAAACTACCTTCGCGGGCGATGGCGTCGAAGGCGCGCAGCTGCGTGATCTTCATGATCCGATATTCTATTACATAAAAAATTTTATGTTCAATGAAGATCACTATTAATTTGTTTTGTATGCTGCGTTGCCACAGGCTTTTCCCAACAGGGAAAGGCAAAAACGTGATCGATAAATCGGGTCGCGACGAGGCATTGGCCATCGCCAAGCGTTCGCGCGAGGAGAGTGTCGCGGCCTTGGCCGCTCTGGTCCGCATTCCGAGCCTGACGGGCGAGGAAGAAAAGGCCCAGCTTCATATGGCCGATACGCTGCGCGGAATGGGGGCGGAGGTGCTCGAGGCCGAGCCCGACGTGGAGAAGCTGTTCGAGCGCTTCCCCGAAATCGCGCAGTACCCGACCCATTGGCAGCACGATCTGATTTTGCCCTATGCCGAATTGCCGTCCTATGCGGCGCTACGCGAAAGCGGGCTGGAGGACGTCCTGAATTACGCGCGCCGTCCGAATGTGGTCGGCGTCATCAAGGGCACGGGCGGCGGGCGCTCGCTGATCCTCAACGGCCATATCGACACGGTGACGATCGAGCCGTCGGACGAATGGACGCGCGATCCGTTCGGGGCGGAGATCGTCGACGGTATGATGTACGGACGCGGCACGTCGGACATGAAAGGCGGCTTGATGGCCGCGATCATGGCGATGACGTTCCTGAAGCGCGCGGGCGTGCGCCTGCGCGGCGACGTCATCATCCAAAGCGTCGTCAACGAGGAGCACGCGGGCAACGGCACGCTCGATCTCGTGCGGCGCGGCATCACGGCCGACGCCGCCGTGGTGCTGGAGCCGACGAACAACACCGTCGCCGTCAGCCATCCCGGCGGCCTTTATTGGCAAGTGAAGGTTCCCGGCCGCGCGCGTTCGCCGGGTGCACGCTGGTCCGCCGCCGGTCAGGACGGCGTCAGCGCCATCGAAAAACTGCCCGTCGTCATCGGCTCGCTGCTCGATCTCGAGAAGCGCTACAACGCGGCCGTCAACGACGATCCGATGGAAGCGGGGCGCGCGCCGTTCTCGCTGGTTATCGGCAAGATCGCGGGCGGACATTACGAGACGGTGACCGCCGGCGAAGTCACGATGCGCGGCGGTGCCTATTTCGCGCCGGGGGCGGGCGAGATCGTCGACGTGATGGGCGAATTCCGCGGCGCCATCGCGCGCGCCAATCAATCGGACGAATTCCTGCGCGAAAACCAAGCGCGCGTCGAGTTTCTGCACCACGACGACAGCACGCGCCAAAGCCCGCAGATCCCGGTCGCCACGTATATGTGCACCGTTTTGAAGGATCGCGGCGGCCAGGGCCACGTCTGCGCCGGGCCGTTCTGCTGCGACATGCGTCACCTGGTGAATCAGGGAAACATCCCCTCGATCATCTTCGGGCCGGGCACGATCGCGCAAGCGCATAAGCCCAACGAACATATCGCATTGGCCGAATATCTCGACTGCATCGAACACTTGATCGACTTCGTGTTCGCCTGGTGCAATCAGAGTCCGGGCGACGCGACGGAACCTTCCGCTTCATTCATTCCCAACCGATAGAGAACAGGAGGCTCGCGTCATGGATTTCAGAAACGCAATGTTGGCCGCGATGGCCGGCGCGGCGATGATCGCCGCTTCGGCCGCCGGCGCGCAGCAGCCGCAGACCGGCGGCACGCTGACCTACACGTTCCATCCCGAGCCGACCGCGTTGTCGACGATTTCGACCACCGCCGTGCCGGTCGCGATCATCTCGACCAAGCTCTACGAAAGCCTGCTCGAATACGAAGGTGCGGGCATGACGCCCAAGCCGGGCCTCGCCGAATCGTGGTCGATCTCGCCCGACAATCTCGTCTACACGTTCAAACTGCGCTCGGGCGTGAAGTGGCACGATGGCAAGCCCTTCACCAGCGACGACGTCAAATTCAGCGTCCAGGAAATCGCGCTGAACTACCATTCGCGCGGCCGCACCTATTTCGGAGCCGTCGATTCGATCGAGACGCCGGACGCGACGACCGTCGTGTTCAAGCTGAAGCAGCCCGTGCCGTTCTTCCTGCGCGCCTTCCAGGCGAGCGAAACGCCGATGATGCCGCGCCACGGCTTCACCGAGCAGGACATCGCCGAGAAGCGCGTTCGCCAAGCGCGCATCATGCAGGAGCCGATCGGTACGGGCCCGTTCAAGATGAAGGAATGGCGCCGCGGCAGCCATATCATCCTCGAACGCAATCCCGATTACTGGAAGCCGGGCAAGCCCTATCTCGATCAGGTCGCCTTGCGCGTTCTGCCCGACGGCGTGGCGCGCGCCCTAGCGGTCGAGAAAGGCGAAGTCGATCTCGCCCCGCAATCGGCGTTGCCGCCGTCGGAGATTCAGCGTCTGCGCACCGTGCCAAGCTTGGTCGTGTCCGACGACGGCAGCGAAGGCCTCGGTCCGATGATGTGGCTCGAAGTCAATCTGCGCGAAAAGCCGTTGAGCGACGTGCGCGTTCGCCAGGCGATTTCGATGGCGATCGACCGCAAGCGTCTGGTCGACGTGATCTGGTTCGGCGCCGGCAAGCCCGCGCGCGGGCCGGTCGTCAGCGGCAATCCGGCGCATTTCGACGCGTCGCTGCCGGAATTCGAATACAATCCCCAGCGCGCACAGCAATTGCTCGACGAAGCGGGCTATCCGCGCCGTCAGGGCGGGGTGCGTTTCCGCTTGACCCAGAACTTCCTGCCCTATGGCGAGGAATGGGTCCGCCAGGGCGAATATATCCGCCAGGAGCTGGGGCGCATCGGCATCCAAGTCGAAACGCAGAGCGTCGATATGGCCGGCTGGCTGCGTCGTATCTACACCGACTGGGATTACGACTTCACCAGCAACTTCACGCATAACTATTCAGACCCGACGATCGGCGTGCAGCGCGCCTTCATCTCGACCAGCATCCAGAAGGGCGCTTCGTTCAGCAACTCGATGAACTACTCCAACCCGCGCGTGGACGAGTTGTTCCGCCGCGCGGCCGCGATCCCCGACGGGCCGGAACGCAAGGCGATCTGGAACGAGGTACAGCAGATCCTGCGCGCGGATCTGCCGGTGATCTTCCTGATCGAGATCGGCTTCACCCATGTCTGGAACCGCCGCGTCCAGGGCCTGATCGTCAACGGCATCTCGATGTATTCGAACTGGGACTCGGTGTGGCTCCAGCGTTGAGCGTCGTCACGGTCCCCGTCGTCGCGGCGTTCGCGCCGCGGCGACGGGCCGTTTGAAAGGAAACGCGGATGGGGGGAGCCCTACGCTTCGCGGTCGTGCGCCTGTTGCAGGTCATCCCGGTGGTGATGGCGATCGGCGCGCTGAATTTCGTGCTTTTGAACATGGCGCCCGGCGACGTCGCGGACGTGCTGGCGGGTCAGATGGGCCATGCCACGCCCGAATTGATGGCGCAGCTGCGCCGTGAATTCGGTCTCGACCGGCCATATTACGAACAATTCGCCATCTATCTCGGCAAGCTCGCGGTGCTCGATCTGGGCACGTCGCATCTCCAGCAATTGCCGGTGATCGATCTGATTCTCGATCGCCTTCCCGCGACGTTGATCTTGATGGTCACGGCGATCGGTATCGCCATCGTCGTCGGATTGCTGCTCGGCGTGGCCGCCGCGCGCCGCCAAGGCGGCTGGCTCGATGGCGTCATCTCGGTCGTCGCGCTGATCGTTTACGCGACGCCCGCATTTTGGCTGGGGCTGATGCTGATCGTCGCGTTCTCGATCCATCTGGACCTCGTGCCGTCGGGCGGCATGTCGCGCATCGGCGCGGGCACGGCGGGCTTCGCCTATGCGCTGGAAGTCGCGCATCACTTGATCCTGCCCGCGATCACGCTGGGTCTGTTCTACGTCGCCATCTATACGCGGCTGATGCGCGCTTCGATGCTCGAAATCTATCGCCTCGAATTCATCACCACGGCGCGCGCCAAAGGCCTGTCTGAAGGGCGTATCGCCTGGACGCACGCGTTCCGCAACGCGCTGCTGCCGGTCGTCACGCTGGCCGGCGTGCAGATCGGCCATATCCTGGGCGGCTCGATCCTGGTTGAAACCGTCTTCGCGTGGCCCGGCCTGGGCCGCTTGGTGTTCGACGCGCTGCTGCAGCGCGATCTGAACTTGCTGCTCGGCATCCTGTTCGTCTCGTCGGCCGTCGTCGTGCTGGCGAGTCTCGTGGTCGATCTCGTTTACGGGTTGCTCGACCCGAGGATCGTGCAGAAATGAACGATCTCGCCGCATTCTGGTCGCGCTTCAAGACCAACCGCCCGGCCGTCGCGGGTTTGGCCGTTCTGGCCGCCGTGCTGATCATGGCGGCGATCGGGCCCGCACTCTATCCGACCGATCCGTTCGACATGGTCGGCCGGCCGTTCCAGCCGCCATTCGGCGCCTATCCGTTGGGTACCGACGTTGCCGGGCGCGATATTCTGGCGGGCATCCTGCACGGGGCGCGCATCTCGCTGATGATCGGCATCATGGCGAGCCTTGCGGCCACGTTGTTCGGCGTCGCGGTCGGCGCGGTCGCCGGCTATTACGGCGGCTGGCCCGACAATCTGCTGATGCGGCTGACGGATTTCTTTTTGACGATTCCGTCTTTCGTGCTGGCGGTTGTGCTCGTGGCGATCTTCTCGCCCGATATCGTCACCATCGTGTTGGCGATCGCGGCCGTCTCATGGCCATCGGTGGCGCGTTTGGCGCGCGGCGAATTCATCGCCCATCGCCAGCGCGAATACGTGCTGGGTTGTCGGGCGTTGGGCATGCGCGATCGCGAAATCATCCTGTTCCAGATCATGCCTAACACGCTGCCGCCGGTGGTCGTCGTCGCGTCGCTGACCGTGGCGACGGCGATCTTGACGGAATCGGGCCTGTCCTTTCTGGGGCTGGGCGATCCCAATCTCGTATCGTGGGGCTATATGATCGGCGTGGCGCGCACCGTCTTGCGCAGCGCTTGGTGGATGGCCGCGATCCCCGGCGTGATGATTCTGATCACCGTGCTCGCCATAAATCTGGTCGGCGAGGGCCTCAACGACGCGCTCAATCCGAGGCTCCGCCAGCGATGAAGCCCGTATTGCAAATCGACGATCTGTCGGTCGAATTCGCGACGTCGCGCGGCCCCGTGGTGGCCGTGCGCGATCTTTCGTTCTCGATCGGCGAGGGCGAAACCGTGGCGCTGGTCGGCGAATCGGGGTCGGGCAAAAGCACGGCCGCGATGGCGATCTTGCGCTTGATCGCGTCGCCCCCGGGCCGCATCGCCAACGGGCGCATCCTGTTCGAAGGGACCGATCTGTTGGGCCTGTCGCAATCCGATTTGCGCAAAGTGCGCGGCGATCGGATCGGCATGATCTTCCAGGACCCGATGATGGCGTTGAACCCGGTCTATACCGTGGCGCGTCAGATCGGCGAGGTGCTGGAACTTCATCGCGGCATCACCGGCCGCGCGGCGATGGACGAGATCGTGTCGCTGCTGCGCCTGGTCGGCGTGCCCGCCCCCGAAACGCGCGCGGGCCAGTATCCGCACAATCTTTCCGGCGGCATGCGCCAGCGCGTGATGATCGCGATGGCGCTGGCTTGCAAGCCCAAGCTGTTGATCGCCGACGAGCCGACGACCGCGCTCGACGTGACGGTACAAGCGCAGGTGATGCGCCTGATCGAGGATTTGAAGGCTCGGCTGGGCATGTCGGTGCTGCTGATCACCCACGATCTGGGCGTGGTGTCGCAAAGCGCCCATCGCGTGGTGGTGATGTATGCCGGCCGCAAGGTCGAGGAGGGCGCCACGCGCGAGATCTTCGCGAAGCCGCGCCATCCTTATACGCAAGGCCTGCTGCGCGCCGCGCGGCGCGCGCGCGCCGACGACGGCACGCTGTGGGAAATCCGCGGGACGGTGCCGTCGCCGCATGCGATGCCGCCGGGCTGCAGCTTCGCGCCGCGCTGCGATCTGGCGCAAGAATCCTGCGCCGCCGCCATGCCCGAATTAACCCGCATGGCCGACCGGCACGAAGTCCGCTGCTTCGTCGCGGCGAAGGGGGCGGTATGAGCGCGCCGGTGCTGGAGGTCGAGAACCTCGTCAAACATTATCCGGTCGGCGGCGGTCCCTTCGCGCCGCGCAAGGTCGTCCACGCGCTCGACGGCGTGTCGCTGCGCGTGGCGCGTGGCGAGACATTGGCGATCGTCGGCGAATCGGGCTGCGGGAAATCGACCTTGGCGCGCTGCTTGATGCGGCTGGAGGATCCGACCGGCGGAACGATCCGCCTCGACGGTACCGATATCACGCATCTGGGCGCCGACGCTTTGCGGCCGTTGCGCCGACGTATCCAGATCGTGTTCCAGGATCCCTATGCCAGCCTCAACCCGCGCTGGTCGATCGGCACGTTGATGACCGATCCGCTGCGCCTGCACTCGAAGTTGTCGCGCGGCGATCGCCGCCGGCGGGCGGCCGAGCTGCTGGCCATCGTCGGCCTCGGCGAGGAGTTCATGGAGCGCTATCCGCACGAATTGTCGGGCGGGCAGCGTCAGCGCGTGGCGATCGCGCGCGCCTTGGCGGTCGAGCCCGACGTGATCGTTTGCGACGAGCCGGTTTCGGCTCTCGACGTGTCGATCCAAGCGCAAGTTATCAATCTGTTGATGCGCTTGCGCCAGCAATTCGGGATCGCGCTGGTGTTCATCTCGCACGATCTGTCGCTGGTGAAGCATATCGCCGATCGCATCGCGGTCATGTATCTGGGCCAGATCGTCGAACTCGCCGACGCCGCCAAGATGCGGGACGGCGCGACGCATCCCTATTCGCGTGCGCTGTTCGCCGCCGCCCCCACGGTCGATCCCGATCCGGGCGCGGCGCGCGAAGCGCCGATCGGCGGCGACGTGCCAAGCCCCCTCGATCCGCCCTCGGGCTGCCGCTTCCATACGCGCTGCGCCTTCGCGAAGGAGGATTGCGCCGCCACCGCGCCGCCGTTGCGCGTGGTCGAAGGCCGCGCGGTACGCTGCCATTACGCGGGCGAGATCGATTTCGCCCGTTGGGAAGGAAACCGGACATGATCGACGCCGCCGCATTCCATCGCGATATGACCAATGTTTCGGCGTTCGGCGCCACGCCGGATGGCGGCGTGTGCCGGCTCACGGCCGGCAAGGAAGACGGCGCCGCGCGCGACTGGTTCGCCGATCGGCTGAGAACGGAAGGCTTCGAGATAAAAGTCGACGCGATCGGCAATATGTTCGGCCTGGCGCGCACGGCAGCACCCGATGCGCCGTGGCTGCTGACCGGATCGCATCTCGACAGCCAGCCCACCGGCGGCAAATACGACGGCGCTTACGGCGTGATCGCATCGCTGCACGCGGCGATCGCGGCCAAGCGCGAAGCGGGACTCACGCGCAATATCGCGGTGGTGAATTGGACGAACGAGGAGGGCGCGCGCTATCAGCCCTCGCTGATGGGCAGCGGCGTCTATACCGGCGCATTGGCGTTGGAGACGGCGCTCGCGGCCCTCGATGGCGACGGCGTTTCGATGGGCGAATCGCTCGCCGCGATCGGCTATGCGGGGAAGGATGCGGGGCCGGCGCCTTCCGCCGTCGCCGGCTATCTCGAAATCCATATCGAGCAGGGGCCGGCATTGGAACGCGCCGGGCGCAAGATCGGTGTGGTCACCGGCAATTGGGGCACGGCGAAATACGTCGTCGAATTCCGCGGCAAGGCCGCACATACCGGCCCGACGCCGATGGCCGAGCGGCGCGACGCGCTGCTCCCGGCGGCCGAGCTGATCCTGGCCGTGCGCAAGCTTTCCGACGAAACCGGCGGCGCATTGCTGAGTTCGGTCGGGCGTCTGGAAGTCGGCCCCAATTCCAGCAACGTGGTGCCCGAAACGGTGACATTGTTCGCGGAGTTGCGCGACGTCGATGGCGCGCGCCTCGCCAAGGCGTGCGAAAAATTCCACGCGACGATCGAGGCTTTGCGCGGCAAGGGGATCGAAATCAAACTACGCCAGACGGTCGATCGCAAAGTCGCCGATTTCGATCCGGGCGTGCGCGCGGCGATCGCCGCTGCGGCGCGGGCGGAAGGTCACGAACCGCTGGAACTGCGCACCGTCGCGGGCCACGACGCCGTGCCGGTTTCGGCCAAAACTCCGACCGCGATGATCTTCGTCCCCAGCCGCGACGGCATCAGCCACAACGCGGCCGAATTCACGGAGCCGGCGGATTTGCTGATCGGCACGCAAGTTTTGGCGCGTACGCTGTTCGATCTCGCGCGGCGGTGATCTGCGTGATAGTCCCCCGCATTCGGACGCCCGATCTGCGGGAAAACCTATCTCTAACCGATTGAATTCACGCGACGTTCGCGTGCGCTGACTTGGTAGGGGTCACAGGTTCGATCCCTGTAGCGCCCTCCATCCGGAGTACGTCAAAACCATGACGATCAAACCGGCGTCGGCTGTCACTTCGCCGGCTGGCGTTTGAAGTCGAAATAGCCCTTGCGCCAACGGGTGTAGACGACGCGTTCGAAGAGCCCGGCGCGCGAATAAGGCTCGGCGTTCATGAACGCTTCCGCCACGGCGCGCTCGTCCGTATCGACGATATAGAAGCTACCCGGCGCCACGCTGCCGTCGTCGTTGAGCTTGGCGCCCGCCGCCAGCAGTTTGCCGACATTCGCGTCGAGATAGGCGAGATGTTCCGGGCGCAGCTTGTTGCGGGTGTCTTCGGTATCGGGGCGATGATGGGTCTCGACAAGATAGGGCATCGCGGTTTCCGTTCAGGCTTTGAGGGCGGATTCGAACACAGCGACGCCCGCGGCGGCGACCGCTTCGTCCTTGTCGGGCGAAGCGCCGCTCGCACCTACCGCTCCCACGAGGCTCATGCCGCTCATCAGCGGCAGGCCGCCGGCGAAGGGTACGACATTGGGCAGTGCGATCAGACCGATCGTGCCGGCCGCGACGCCTTCGCCGAATTTGGCCGTCGGGCGCTTGAACATGACCGACGACTTCGCCTTGGCGAAGGCGATCTCGACCGTGCCCGCGTGGATGCCGTCCATCCGCGACAGCGCCAGCGGATGGCCGCCGTCGTCGACCACCGCGATAGTCATCACCAGGCCAAGCTCGCGCGCTTTGGCTTCGGACGCTTCGAGCATCGCCTTGGCGACTTCGAGCGTCAGGACGGGTTTGGTCTGCAGCTTGTTCATCGCAATCCCTCGATTCACGCCTTGATCAGCGCCTTGACGAAATCGCGCAGCGCCATGCCCGGCTTGCCGCCGAACTTCGCCGCCGTCGCGTTGACGTGGGAGAGTATACCGTCGTCGTGGATCTCGCGCGCGTGACCGATGGGAGCGCTCATCGCCGACGCCGTGCCCGCGACGATGCCGCGCTTGTCGAGTTCGGCAAGACGCAAGATCCCGGCATTGTCCTTGCCGACGCCCGCGTCGCTGAAGAAGATCGCGAAGACGCCGACATTGACGACGTCGTCGGGTCGGCCGCGGAACAAGGCGGCATGCGAACCCGTCACGACGATGGCGCCCGCATCCTCGGGACTCAGCATGGGCGCTGCGTCGAGATAGGCGACCGTGCGTCCGCCGGGCGTCAATGTGGGCGGATGGCGCTCGCCGCCCCAGATCGGCGGCAATTCGCTCGTGCGCAGCGGCGCCGACTTCATTCGTTCGGCGCAGTCGCGCACACTTTGGCCGGGTGCGCAGCCAAGTTTGCGCGCGGTTTCGTTGACGTGGCTGACGATGCCTTGCGCTAGCATGTCGTCGCCGTCGGCGATATGGCAGGTCATCGCATCGGCCGTCGCGGCGGCGACGCCCACCCGATCGAGATAGGGTAGGCCGTTGATGCCGGCGTTCTTCTTTCCGATGCCTGCGTCGTTGAGGATCACAGCGCGCGCGCCCCATTTGGCGGCGTTGTAGGCGTTGTATTCGCCGCCGTAGGAGCCAGAGATCAACACATGCCCGGCACAATCGGGCGAGGCGGTGGCGCTGCTCGACGCGGTAAAGATCTTGACGTCCGTCATGGCCGCTTCCTTCCGCGCGTCAGACGCGCACTTTGGCGATCAGTGCCGCGAGTTCCGCGTATTCGGCCTCTGTCAGGTCGGACAAAGGCGGTCGGACTTTGCCCGCACTCCGGCCGATGACGCGCACACCCGCTTTTACGATGCTGACGGCGTAGCCTTGCTGGCGGCCGCGCAGTTTCGAATAGGGCAGCAGAAAACGCGTCAGGAATTCGCGGATCTTCGACTCGTCGCGGCGCATCACCGCATCGTGGAAGCCGATCGCGGCTTCGGGAATGAAGTTGAAGATCGCGGAGGAGTAGGTGGGCACGCCCATACCATAATAGGCCTGCGCGTAGATTTCCGCCGTCGGCATGCCGTTGATGAAGGTGAGCCGATCGCCGGCAGCCGCGCGCATGCGCAGCAATTCTTCGGTATCGCCCACACCGTCCTTGATCGCGATCAAATTCGGGTGCGCGTCGGCCAAGCGCATCACCGTTTCGGCGTTCAGGCGGCAATTGGCGCGGTTGTAGACGATGACGCCGAGCTTGGTCGCCGCACAGATCGCGCCGATATGCGCGGCCAATCCTTGCTGGGACGCTTCGGTGAGATAGGGGGGCAGCAGAAGCAGACCGTCGACACCCGCACGTTCGGCTTCCTGGGCGTAACTGATCGCGGCACGCGTGCCGAAGCCCGACGCGCCGATGACGAGCTGCCCGGGGCAGCGCGCTTCGACCGCGATGCGCATCGTCGCGGCGAACTCGTCGGCGGTCAGCGAAAAGAACTCGCCCGCGCCACCCGCGATGAATTGGCCTGCACTGGGATAGGCCGACAGCCAGTCCAGACGCGCGCGGAAGGATTTCGGATCGAAGCGATCTTCGGCGTCAAAATCGGTCAAGGGAAAGGACAGCAGACCGCTGGCGAGGCGCAATTTGAGTTCAGACGGGCTGGTGGAGCTTGGCATCATTGCGACCTTTGACGTTCCTTCCGATTTTTATGGATTATGCATAATGCATAATTTTCGGAGAAGAAAGTCTTAGATCACCTGTTTTCAGAGACGCTGAAAATCAGCAAATAATCAGTATCTTAACAAGATACGGCGGACCGCCTACGGGCCGGTGGTTTGACAGAAGAGGGGGGTATGTCTATCCCTACTGCGTAGAAATTCGGGTGTCGTGCGACGGGATTGGCGCCTGCAGCGACGCGCGGGAGGAAGCGAAAAGCGATGCAGCTCGGCGACATTCTGGCGATCGAGGATTTGCGCCGAGCGGCGAAGCGGCGTTTGCCGCGCTTGTTGTTTGAGCTGATCGAATCGGGTGTGGAATCCGAGCGCGGGCTTGTTCGCAATCGCGCGGCGTTCGAGCACCGGACGCTGCTGCCGCGCTACATGGTCGACGTCTCGCGAATCGATCTTGCGACGCTGCTGTTCGGTGAAACGCACACCGCGCCGTTCGGCTTGGCGCCGACGGGATTCGCGGGGCTGCTGCGGCGCGACGCGGATTTCATGCTGGCCGAGGCGGCCGTCACCGCCGGCATTCCCTTCATTCTGTCGGGGGCGAGCGTTGCAGCACCGGAGGAGATCGGGCCGATCGGGGCGGGTAAGGCCTGGTACCATTTTTATCCAGCGAAGGATCGCGCGATTACCGATGATCAGTTGAAACGCGCGTGGGATAGCGGCTTTCGCACGCTGGTCTATACGGCCGACAATCCGGTTTATCCCAAGCGCGAGCGCGACACGCGCAACGGCTTCGGCAAACCGATCGCGAAAATGCCGCCGGCGATCGTGTTGGAAGCGTTGCTGCATCCCGCGTGGCTGATCGGCTATTTGCGCGGCGGCGGCATGCCGGTGATGCGCAGCTGGGCCAAATACGCGCCGCCGGGCGCCGACGGTCTGGGCGTGGCGACGTTTTTCCGCTCGCAAAGCCCGTCGATCCAAACCTGGGACGATATCGCGCGGCTGCGGGCGGCGTGGCGCGGCAGGTTCCTGCTTAAGGGAATTCAGCATCCCGACGACGCGGTGCGCGCGGCGCAGGCGGGGATCGACGGCGTGATCGTTTCCAATCACGGCGGTAAATCCTTCGATCCGCTGCCCTCGCCGTTGACGACGCTGCCCGCGATCAAACGCGCCGTCGGCGACGCCATCCCGGTGATGCTCGATAGCGGAATCCGGCGCGGCTCCGATATCGTCATCGCCAAGTGTTTGGGGGCCGATTTCACGTTCGTCGGCCGCGCGACGTTGTATGGCGCGGTCGCCTATGGCAAGCCGGGCGCCGCGAAAGCGATCGACATCTTGCGCCAGGAAATCGCGTCGTCGCTCGCGCTGATCGGCTGCCCCGAATTCACGAAGCTGTCGGCCGAATTCCTCGCCGAAGGCTAAGCGGCACCCGCGTCGGGCGTCGGCGTCGACGCCTTGTGCAGGCGACGCTTGCCGCCGTCGAAATGGCGGCGGATCGCCGCAGCGGCCGCGTCCCCGTCACCCGCGACGAAGGCCGCGAGGATCTCGTGATGCTCGGCCAGCACTTCCTCGGCGGGCGAACCGTCGGTCGAGCGCGAGATATAGAGCCGCGATTGATGCAGGATCGCGTTGAGATCGGCGTAGACCGCGATCATCGCGAGATTGCCGGAACTCGCCACGATCGCGCGATGGAAGTTCTGATCTTCCGCGATGAAATTGTCGTATTCGCGATAACGCGTGCCCAGACGTTTGGTTTTCGACATTTTCTCGAACGCGGCGGTCATCGCGGCAATGGTTTCGGGATTCTTGCGCGGGGCGCCGATGCGCGCGCATTCGCCTTCCATCATGATGCGGAAGTCGAGCAGGTCGCGCAGATATTTGGGATCGGGCGCGGGGGCGACCGAATAGCCGGTGTAGAACTCCGAAACGACGAGTTTCTCGCTTTCGAGCCGCGCCAGGGCTTCGCGGATCGGCGAGGAACTCACGCCCAGACCGCGCGATAGAATCTCGATCGTCAGCCGCTCGCCGGGTTTCAGCGTCTGATCGAGGATCCGTTCCTTGATGTCCTCGTAGACCTGATCGGCGATCGTGCTGCGCGTCAGCACGCGTGCGCTTTTTAAAGTCGGCTTCCGGCCCATGTCGACTCGCTTGGTTTCGTCGCGCGCGATGGAGATTACAGCGAAATTCCCAAATCCAGGGATAGCACGACCCCCGGGCTGTTGCATAACATCAGGCAATATGCATAATGTCAAATCACTCGGCAGTAATAAAATAGACTAAGTATCTATTTAGCAAAACAAATTCCGATTTTCTCGAAATCGGGTTGTGACGCAAAAACCCGGCTTTCCGGGATGCGGGAGGGACGATGAAGGTGCATCTCGTCGGAGATGCCGGCCGTCAGGCCGAGCGGTTGAAAGGTTTGCTGGGCGACGGTTTCGATATCGTCACGTTGCCCGTCGAAGCCGCCTATTCGCCCCGTTTCGACAATTCGATCGCGCCCGAAGACGTCGTCGTCGCGCTGCGCTTCCAGCGCGCGCAGGCGGCCCCTCGCTTTTCGCTGCTGCACGTGCCCGGCGCCGGGCTCGACGGCATCACATTCGAGACGCTCGCGCCGGAAACCGCCGTGTGCAACGTGTTCGAACACGAAGCGCCGATCGCGGAATTCGTGCTCTGGGCGATGCTGAATTGGGAAATCCGCCCGGATGCGCTGCGCTTCACGGCCGATACGTGGTCGGACCGGTTCCGCGCGCGCCAGCCGCACGGCGAAATCCTGGGCCGCAGTATCGGCATCGTCGGTTTCGGGCGCATCGGTCGCGCGATCGCGACGCGCGCCAAGGCCTGCGGCATGCGCGTCGTGGCACTCGATCGCTCGTTGGGCGACGCCCGCGCGTTGGTCGACACGGTCGTACCGCGCGACGATTTGCCTGCGCTGCTGGCCCACAGCGACTATGTCGTGCTGGCGGCCCCGCTGACCGACGAAACGCGCGGGCTGATGAACGCCAAGACTTTCGCCGCGATGAAGAAGTCGGGCGTGTTCATCAACGTGTCGCGCGCCGAACTCGCCGACGAACAGGCGTTGTTCGAAGCGCTGCGCGACAAGACCATCGCCGGCGCCTATCTCGACGTTTGGTACGCCTATCCCAAAAGCGCCGAGGAAAAGGTCGCGCCGTCGCGCTTCCCGTTTCTCGATCTGCCCAACGTGATCGCCACACCGCATTCGTCGGCCTGGACCAGCGCTTTGCCGGGCCGGCGCTACGCGATCATCGCCGACAACATCAAGCGCCATCGCGCGGGCCACACGCTGACCAACCAAGTGCGCGCGTCGCGCGCGTGACCGAAGCCGGAGAGAGATTCGTGGGTTCCGACATCAAGATCAAAATCGTCAAGATCGAAACGCTGGTTGTCAACGCGCAGATGCGCAATTGGCTGTTCGTCAAGGTCACGACTGATCAGCCGGGTCTCTACGGCTGGGGCGAGGCGAGTCTGAATTGGAAGACGCGCGCGGTGGTTGGCGCGGTGGAGGATTTGTCGACGCTGCTAATCGGCCGCGATCCGCGCGACATCGAGCAGAATCTGCGCATTCTCAATAAGCATAGCTACTATCGCCTGGGCATCGTCGGAGCGACCGCGATTTCGGGCATCGAGCACGCGCTGTGGGACATCTTCGGCAAAAGCCTAAACCTGCCGCTGTGGCGCCTGATCGGCGGTCAGACGCGCGACAAGGTGCGCGTCTATACGCATCTGGGCCTCGGCGACATGAAATCGGTCTACGAGACTTTCGACGAAGGCGCGCTGCGCGATCTGGCGCTGGCGGTCGTCGCGAAGGGCTACGACGCGCTCAAGGTCGTGTTCATCCCCTATACGCATTACACGGCCGATCTGCCGTCGCGCCGCCATGTCGGCCGTATGATGCGCGTGCTGCGCGAAGCGGTCGGCGAGCGCGTGGATATCATGATCGACTTCCACGGCCGTCCGGCGACCGTCGCGGCGGCGCTGCAATACATCGAAGAACTCGCACCCTACGCGCCGATGTTCTGCGAGGAGCCGGTCCAGCCCGGCGACACCGAGGCGTTGCGCCTGGTGACCGAGCGCGCGAATTGTCCGATCGCCTCGGGCGAGCGATTGGTCGGCTTCAAAGAATTCGAGCCGATCTTCCAGACGAAAGCGCTGCACATCATCCAGCCGGATCTGAACCACACCGGCGGCATTCTGGAAGGCAAGCGCATCGCGGCGGCGGCCGAGCAAGCCTATATGGGTGTGGCCCCGCACAACCCGAACGGTCCGATCGCGGGCGCCGCGGCGTTGCACTTCGCCGTATCGACGCCGAATTTCGTGATCCAGGAAGAAATGAGCGGCGCCGTGCCCTGGTACGACGACGTCGTGCGCACGCCGATGAAGCGCGACGGCGCGTTCTGGGCGGTGCCGCATGCACCAGGCCTGGGCGTCGAGATCAACGAGAAAGAAGCCGCCAAGCATCCGTTCGAGCAGGAAGTCGTCCACACGCGAAATGCCGTCCTCGCTGACGGCACCGTCGTGGATTGGTGAGCCGAAATGGCCGGTCCCAAAGTCTTCGTGCCGTTCAAGCACGACGCGCGCACGCTGCCCGGTTCGCTTCGGCGCATCGCCACACCCGGCGGCGTGCACAATGCGACGCCGTCGCGCATCCTGTTCGGGGCGGGCACGCTGTCGCGCTTACCCGACCTGCTGCGCGATCTCGGCGTCAAGAAGCCGCTGATCATCACCACACCGGGGCGCAAAGGTTTGGGCCAACGCGTGGCCGATCTCGTGGGGCCGGATTGTGCGGGCATTCTGCCCGAAGCGATCAGCCAAGTGCCGATCGAATCGGCGATCAAGGGCCGCGAAGCCTTCCGCAGGAGCGGCGCCGACGCGCTGATCAGTGCGGGCGGTGGGGCGGCGGTGGGCTTGGGCAAGGGCATCGGCCTCGAACTCGGCGTGCCGATCGTCGCGATCCCGACGACCTATTCGGGATCGGAGATGACTGGGTTTTGCGGAATCACGATCGACGGTGTGAAACGCATGCACACCAGCCTCAACATGCTGGCAACCTGCGTGATCTACGATCCCGAACTCAGCGTATCGTTGCCGCTGGAGGTTTCGGCCGCCAGCGCCTTCAACGCGCTGGCGCATTGCGTGGATGTGCTCTACGTGCCGACCGTCAGCCCGATCATTCTGCCCAGCGCCGTCGAAGGCGCGAAGTTCATCTTCGATGCGCTGCCGCGCGTGGCGAAGAACCCGGCCGATCTCGATGCGCGCGCCGATCTGCTTTACGGCGGTATGCTGGCGGGGGCCGCACTCACCGGCGGCTTCGCGTTCCAGCATGGCCTCGCGCATACGCTGGGCGGCTCCTTCGGCGTGCCACACGGCCATTCCCACGCGCTCGTACTGCCTTATGTCACCGCCTACAACCAACGCATGGCGCCGGCGGCACTCGCCCCCCTTGTCAAGGCGCTTGGCATGCCCGATCTCGGCGCGGGTCTGTTCGATCTGCTGGCGAAATCGGGATTGCCGCAATCCTTGCGCGCGGTCGGGCTCGACGAGTCGATCATTGATCGCGCGGCGAAAATCACCGTCGAAACCGACAACGGCCTCAATCCCGTCCCGATCACTTACGATGCCGTCGCGGCGATTTTGCGCGACGCGTTGGACGGCAAGCGTCCGTCGCTGGGGGGCGCATGATCGAACGTTTCGTCAATGTCTTTTGGATCGCGCTGGGCTTCGGCGCGGCCGCCATGGCGCTGCAGATGAAACTGACCGGCCCTTACGGGCCGGACAGCGGCCTGTTCCCGTTTATTGCCGGCGCCATGGTTGGATTGGGCGGGCTTGCCCTAATGTTCGCGCGCGGTCATGCGGTGGCAAACATCGAATGGCCGTCGCGCACCGGCTTCTGGCGGGTGGGCGGCGTGGTCAGCGGTATGGCCGTGCTAATTCTGCTCCTGCCTTATATCGGCTTCAGCGTCGCGTCGTTCGTCACGATGATCATCCTGATGCGCTTTGTCGAACGCGTCGGCTGGCGTCAGTCGATCGTCATGTCGCTCGCGTCCGTTTTGGGCGTCATCGTCGTCTTCGGCCATCTGCTGGAAATGCAGCTGCCCCGCGGGCCTTGGGGGTTCTGACATGGATGCGATCGCCGGCCTCGCCCAAGGTTTCCAGGTCGTCCTGCAGCCGCAGAATCTATTCTTCTGTCTAATCGGCAGTGTGATCGGCACGCTGATCGGCGTGTTGCCCGGCATCGGCCCCTTAGCAGCGCTGGCGTTGCTGCTGCCCGTAACTTTCACGATGACGCCGGTCGCCGGTGTGCTGATGCTCGCGGCAATCTTCTACGGCGCCATGTATGGCGGATCGACCACATCGATTCTGTTGAACATGCCGGGCGAAGCGGCATCGGTCGTCACTTGCCGCGACGGCTATCAGATGGCGCGCCAAGGCCGTGCGGGCGCGGCCCTCGGCATTTCGGCGATCGGATCCTTCGTCGCGGGCACGTTGTCGGTCATCGCTCTGACATTCTTCGCGCCCGCGCTGGGCGGTTTCGCGCTGCGCTTCGGCCCGCCCGAGAATTTCGCGCTGATGGTGCTGGGGCTCGTCTGCACCGTGTTCATGATCTCGGGCTCGCGCCTTAAAGGCCTCGTCATGGTCGCGGCCGGGTTTCTGGTCGCGACCGTCGGCATCGACGTCGTGAACGGGAAGGAGCGCTATACGTTCGGCACAATCAATCTAACCGGCGGTATCGACATTCTGGCGCTGGTCATCGGCCTCTATGGCGTGACCGAGATTCTGTCGAATGTCGAACAAAAGATCAAATCGACGCTGATCACAACGAAGGTCACGAAGATCTTTCCGACGCGTGACGATTTGCGCCGATCGTTCGCACCGATCCTGCGCGGCAGCGGGCTCGGCTTTCTGCTCGGTCTCGTGCCGGGCGGCGGACCGATCACCGCGTCTTTCATGTCTTACGCGATGGAACAGCGCATTTCTAAGACGCCGGACGCTTTTGGCAAGGGTGCGATCGAAGGCGTCGCGGGACCGGAATCGGCGAATAACGGCGCGGTCGGCGGCAGCATGGTGCCCGTCCTGTCGTTGGGCATTCCCGGCACGCCGGTGACGGCGCTGTTGCTGGGGGCGTTGGTGATCCAGGGTATTCAGCCGGGGCCGCTGTTCATCACCCAGCACTCGGATTTGTTTTGGGGTGTCGTCGCCAGTATGTATATCGGCAACGTGCTGCTGTTGATCCTCAACCTGCCGCTGGTCGGCATGTGGGTGCAGCTGCTGCGTATTCCTTACAGCTACTTGTTCCCGGTTGTGCTGCTGCTCAGCATCGTCGGCACGTATTCGGCCAACAAGAACGTGTTCGATCTTTGGGTGATGCTCGGCTTTGGCGTGATCGGTTGGTTCCTTCGCAAGCTCGAATACGATTTCGCACCTTTCATCATCGCCTTCATCCTGGCGCCGCTGATGGAACAGTCGCTGCGCCAGTCGCTGACGATGTCCGCCGACGGAATGATGATCTTCGCCCAGCGGCCCATAGCCGCTGTCCTGTTCGGGATCTGCGCCGTGCTCATCGCGCTGATCTTTGTGAAACGACGTAAAAATGAGCTAACGGAGGAAATCCACAATGCTGAAAAGACGAGTTCTTAACGCCTTCATCGCGGCCGCGGCTGCGGGCTTGATCGCTGCGGCTCCAGCTGTCGCGCAGGACACGAAGGCGGATCTGGCGAAGCTCAAGCCCGCCGGCTTCCCGAACCAAACGCTGGAGATGACGGTCGTCTATCCGGCTGGCGGCGGCGCCGACCTCACCGCACGTCTGTTGGCGCGCACGATGGAGCAGATCTCCAACGAGAAAATCGTCGTCAACAACCGAACCGGCGGGGCGGGGATGGTCGGCCACGCGTGGCTCGCGACCCAAGCGCCCACCGACGGCACGGCGATGGGCATGCTGGTCAATCTCGTCTGGGGCGACGCGATGCTGCGCGCGGAAGGCCGCTGGAGCTACACCGATCTCGAGCCGATCGGCTATCTCAACAGCGACCCGATGATCTGGGCGGTCACGACCGACGGCCCGCTGAAGTCGATGTCGCTGGCGCAGATCGCGCAAGCCGGCAAGGACAAGCCCAACACGATCCGCGTGGCGACGGTGCCGGGTTCGATGTGGGATTATTTGATCGAGCAGGTCGAAACCAATACGGGTGCGAAGTTCCTGAAAGTGCCGTTCCAGAGCGGCGGCCAGGGTACGACCGCGCTGATCGGCAATAACGTCGATATCGCGCCCGCGTTTTTCGCCGAGCTACGCGCCCATATCGACTCGGGTAAGGTTCGCCTTGTCGGGATCGCGTCGAATAAGCGTGTTGCGCATCTGCCGAACCTGCCGACCTTCAACGAGGAACTGAAGGGCACGGACTACGAATGGACGCTGATCCGTTTCGTGGTCGTGCCGAAGAAGGTGGCGCCGGAGCGTAAGGCGTATCTTTCCGCCCTTGTGCGCACGGCGATGAAGGATGCGGGATTGATCGCGGAGTACGGCAAGATGGGCGTCGATTTCGACCCCGCCTTGCGCGATGCCGCCGATCCAGCTGCGGCCCTCAACGCCGCCGCCGAGAAGGAGCGGGAATTCTACAAGAAGACCGGCCGTCTCAAGTAAGCGCGGGTTCACCGATTCGAAAAGGAAAGGGCGGGTCGCACGACCCGCCCTTTTTTACGGCTCAATGTGTCAGATGCCTTCCCAACAGCCCATGATTTCCCGCAAGCCAATGCTCGATCTGCGGGAAACCCTGTCCCTAACGGATTGAATTTAAAAGATGTCCGCGTACGTTGACATGGTAGGGGTCACAGGTTCAATCCCTGTAGCGCCCACCATCCGGACCCAGCGGTTTCACAAAAAATCGCCGATCGTCGATATCGCCATTTGTTCGGCGATGGTGCTCGGCGTTATTTCATCGTGGGCATGACGAACTCGGCACCGGATTTGATGCCGG
>VFQU01000399.1_pt1 | contig 40572 bp, 37 predicted proteins | sample 3512311 | NCBI WGS metagenome assembly VFQU01 (sample SAMN10412377, study PRJNA504923) | tailings metagenome | isolation source: Relicate 3 Philex TSF3 active mining site | place: Philippines: Tuba, Benguet | collected 2017-08-29
GCACGATCAGCGCGATCACCGACGGTCGCCCCCAGATCAGCGGCAACTTCACCGAGGAGTCGGCGCTCGCCCTGGCCGACCAGTTGAAGTTCGGCGCGCTGCCGATCGGCTTCGAGATCCAGTCGAGCGAGAACATCAGCGCCACGCTCGGCGTCTCGCAGCTGCAGAGCGGCATCATTGCCGGCATCATCGGCCTGATCCTGGTCGCTTTATACGCCTTCTTCCAGTATCGGGCCCTCGGTGGGCTGGTCCTGGCATCGTTGGTGGTCGCCGCCGTCGTCACCTACCTGATCATCACCTACCTCTCCAACCAGCAGGGCTTCCGCCTCTCGCTCGCGGGTGTCGCCGGTCTGGTGATCTCGATCGGCGTCATCGCCGACTCGTTCATCGTGTACTTCGAGCGCATCCGCGACGAGCTCCGCGATGGTCGGAGCGTCGACGGCGCGGTCGAGGCGGGGTGGAAGCGCGCCTGGCGCACCATCCTCATCAGTGACGTCATCAACTTCATCGCCGCGATCGTGCTGTTCATCCTCGCCGTCGGCAACGTGCGCGGCTTCGCCTTCACACTCGGCATCACGACGATCGTCGACATCATCGTTGTCGCCCTCTTCACGCACCCGATGATGCAGCTGATGGCGCGTACCCAGTTCTTCGGGGGCGGCCACCGGTTGAGCGGGCTCGACCCGAAGGCGCTGGGCGCGGTGTATCGCGGACGAGCCCAGTTCCGTGCACCGGTCGGCGTGACCAGTACCAAGGTGGCGAGCAGCAGCCGTGAGGCCCAGCGCCGCCAGACGATCGCCGAGCGCAAAGCTGCGGAAGCAGCCGGCGAAGGGAAGGATGGGCGATGAGCAGGCTCACCCAGTTCGGCAACGACCTCTACACCGGTGAGCGGTCGTTCGACTTCGTCGGCCGACGCACTCTGTGGTACGCGATCGCCGCGGTCTTCATCGTGCTCGCCGTCGGCCTGACGACCCTTCGCGGTGGTTTCGTCTTCGGCATCGAGTTCCGCGGTGGCTCCGAGTTCCGGGTTCAGAGCACGGCGGCTGTCGAGGAGGGCACCGCGGCCGCAACGGCGATCGCGGTGGAGGCCGTCGAGTCCGTCGTGGGCGGGGTCAGCCCGCGCGTCTCGATCGTGGCGGGCGACTCGGTTCGCGTGCAGACCGAGCAGCTGACGCCCGCGCAGACGGAAGAGGTTCGTGCAGTCCTCGCCGAGGCCTACGGCGTGACGGTCTCCGATGTGAGCTCGTCGTTCATCGGTGCGACGTGGGGCGCCGACATCACGCGCCAGGCGCTCATCGCCCTCGTGGTGTTCCTGTTGCTCGCGAGCCTCGTGCTCGCCGTCTACTTCCGCACCTGGAAGATGTCGGTAGCCGCCCTCATCGCGCTGTTCCACGACCTCATCGTCACGGCGGGCGTCTACGGCGTCTTCGGGCTCGAGATCACCCCCGCGGCGGTCATCGGCTTCCTGACGATCCTCGGCTACTCGCTGTACGACACCGTCGTCGTCTTCGACAAGGTGCGCGAGAACACCAGCGAGGACGGCGTGGAGTCGCGGCGCACCTTCGCGCAGTCGGTGAACCTCGCCGTCAACCAGACCCTCGTGCGCTCGATCAACACCTCGATCGTCGCCGTGCTGCCGACCGCCTCGATCCTCTTCATCGGGTCGCTGCTGCTCGGGGCCGGCACTCTGCGCGACATCGCGCTCGCGCTCACCGTCGGAACGATCGTCGGCACCTACTCGTCGATCTTCCTCGCCGCACCCCTGTACGTGCACCTGCGCCAGAACGAGCCCGAGCTCAAGAAGCAGGGCACCCGCACTCGGGCACCGCGCCCCGAGTCGGGAGCCGTGCGCTGAGTTGCACAGACGCTGAGTCGAGACGACGCTGCACCGCGCGGAGGCTGAGCGCGAGCATCCGTACCGCCGCCTGGTCGTAGAATCATGGCGGAGGCGCGGATGACCGACACGACGCAGCAGAGCTCGGCGACGTTGCGCGCGCTCCTTCCCCGCATCTTCTCGCGGGCCCAGACGGGCGGCGCGCTCGAGGCGCTCATCCGGACGCTGCGCACCCATCACCCCAAGGCCGACGTCGCGCTCATCGAGCGCGCCTACCACGTGGCCGAGCGCGCGCACGAGGGCCAGAAGCGCAAGAGCGGCGAGCCGTACATCACCCACCCGGTGGCGGTCGCCCAGATTCTTGCTGAGCTCGGAATCGGCACGAAGACGATCGCGGCCGCGCTCCTGCACGACACGGTCGAAGACACGGCCTACAGCCTCGATGAGCTGCGCCGCGACTTCGGCGATGAGATCGCAATGCTCGTCGACGGGGTCACGAAGCTCGACAAGGTCAAGTACGGCGACAGCGCGCAGGCCGAGACCGTCCGCAAGATGATCGTTGCGATGTCGAAAGACATCCGCGTGCTGATCGTCAAGCTCGCCGACCGGCTCCACAACGCCCGCACCTGGGGCTTCGTCGAGGGCGAGTCGGCGCGGCGCAAGGCGCAGGAGACGCTCGAGATCTACACGCCGCTCGCGCATCGGCTGGGCATCCAGACCATCAAGTGGGAGCTCGAGGACCTCTCCTTCGCGGTGCTGCATCCCAAGATCTACGTCGAGATCGAGAGCCTCGTGCGCAACCGCACGCCCGAACGCGAGGCCTTCGTGCAGCAGGTGATCGATGCGGTGAAGGATGACCTCCGGCAGGCCCGCATCAAGGCCGAGATCAAGGGTCGGCCGAAGCAGTACTACTCGATCTACCAGAAAATGGTGCACCGCGGGCGCGACTTCGACGAGATCTACGACCTTACCGGCGTGCGGATCCTGGTGAACTCGATCCGCGACTGCTACGCCGTTCTCGGGGCCGTGCACGCCCGCTGGAGCCCGATGCCCGGGCGCTTCAAGGACTACATCGCGACCCCGAAGTTCAACCTCTACCAGTCGCTCCACACGACCGTGTACGGCCCTGGCGGCCGCCCGGTCGAGCTGCAGATCCGCACCCACGAGATGCATCAGCGCGCAGAGTTCGGTGTGGCCGCGCACTGGAAGTACAAAGAGCGCATGGCGGGCTCGGCGCGCGGCGAGACGGGCATCGAGCGCTCCGATACCGACATGGCGTGGCTCGCGCACATCTCCGACTGGCAGGCCGAGACCAGCGATCCCACCGAGTTCCTCGACAACCTCCGGTACGAGATCGGCGCCAAGGAGGTCTACGTCTTCACGCCGCAGGGCAAGGTCATCGGACTTCCCGGCGGCGCCACCCCCGTCGACTTCGCCTATGCCGTTCACACCGAGGTCGGCCACCGCACCATGGGAGCGAAGGTCAACGGGCGGCTCGTGCCCCTCGACACTCCGCTGGCCAGCGGCGACTCGGTCGAAGTCTTCACCTCCAAGAACCCGGATGCCGGCCCCAGCCAGGACTGGCTGAACTTCGTCACCAGCACGCGGGCGCGCTCCAAGATCCGCCAGTGGTTCACGAAGGAGCGCCGCGACGAGGCGATCGAGCAGGGTAAGGATGCCATCGCTCGCGCCATGCGGAAGCAGAACCTGCCCCTGCAGCGACTGATGTCGCAGGACTCGGTGGCGCACGTGGCAGCGCAGCTGCGCTACGAAACCGTCGAGTCGCTCTACGCCGCTGTCGGCGAGGGGCATGTCTCGACGCAATCGGTGATCGAGAAGATCGTCGCCGCCCTGCACGTCGAGGCGGAGAGCGACGACGAGCCGTTCAGCGTTCCCACGCGCGGCCGCACTCCCGTGCGGACGAGCGACTCGGGGGTGCTCGTGCGGGGGGCGCCCGACATCCTGGTGAAGCTCGCCAAGTGCTGCACGCCGGTGCCCGGGGATGGCATCGTCGGCTTCATCACCCGCGGGCAGGGCGTGAGCGTGCACCGGTCCGACTGCAGCAACGTCCAGTCGCTGCTGAATGAGCCCGACCGCATGATCGAGGTCGACTGGGCTCCGACGTCGAAGAGCGTGTTCCTCGTGCAGATCCAGGTCGAGGCGCTCGACCGCAGCGGTCTGCTGAGCGACGTGACCCGAGTGCTCTCCGAGCACCACGTCAACATCCTCTCGGCGAGCGTGAACACCTCGAAAGAGCGCCTCGCGCTCAGCCGCTTCGTCTTCGAGATGGGCGACGTCACCCACCTCGACCGTGTGCTCAACGCGGTGCGGCGCATCGACGCCGTCTACGACGTCTACCGCGTCAGCAACGGCTGACCCGAGCCGAGAAGGGCGTCGGCCTCGGCGAGCCGTGCGCGTGCCCGCCGAACGTGGGCGAGGCGCGGTCGGCGGTCGAGGGCGGCCAGGGCGTCACCCAGCGGGATGCTCGAGACCCGCATCCCCGTCGCGACCAGCTCGACGGTGTCGGCGCCGTCGGCGTGCCGTACGAGGTCGACGAGGGTCCGCAGCGGGGTGGTGACGCGGATGCCCGCGAGCGAGCGCTCCTCATCGTCATCGATCACCGCTTCGCGGGCACCGAGGCGCCGCCGGTCGGTCGACGGGATGCGGGCCGCGATCGACACGCAGGTTCGCAACGGCCCCGGCTCGAGGCACCAGCCCCACACCCAGGCCGCCGTGCGGTCGGCGAGGATCACCCGACCGTCGGTGATGGTCTCGACCAACGACGCGGCACGCTCAGCGGCCGAGATCGGCACATCGACCGGCACGAAGCCGTCTCCGAGTGCCGTGAGCTCGCCGTCGAGCATGGCGCAGCGCAGCTCGGTCGCGCTGAGGTGCCGCTGCAGCGAGCGCGGCAGGACGAACGGATGCGGGGGAGTCGCGGAGGAGGTCATGGACGGGCAGTGTGCCCGGCCGCGCCACCCTCCGGGCGGCAGCGCCCGCATCTGGGGAGAACCCGGCCGTGATGGCCTGGCCCAGCGGCCCGCGGCCCAGTGCCTGCGGCTCAGTGCCTGCGGTTCAGCGGTCGACAGCGCCGAGCCAGGCGCGGCGCGCCTCGAGAGCCTCGGTGATCTCGGCGATCTTCCGGGCGTCCTTCGCGGCCTGTGCGGCGGCGAGGTCGGCCTCGAGGCCCGCGATCGCCTGCTCGAGCTGCGCAGCCAGGCCCTCCGACCGAGCCTTCTTCTCGGGGTCGGTGCGGTTCCAGTGATCCTCTTCGAGCTTCTTGACGGCGAGCTCGATCTGGCGCAGGCGATCTTCCACTACGCGCACCTGATCGCGCGGCACCTTTCCGGCGGCTTCCCACCGGCGCTGGATGCTGGTCAGCGTGTTGCGCGCCTGCACTCGATCGGTCGCCTTCAGCAGGGGAGCGGCCTCGTCGAGGAGCGCGAGCTTCACCTGCAGGTTGCCCGCGAACTCCTCGTTCTCGCGTGCGTCGACCTCGGCCTTCGCGGCGTACAGGGCGTCACCGGCGGCCTTGAACTGCTCCCACAGGGCGTCGTCGATCTTCTTGCCGGCGCGTCCTGCGGTCTTCCACTCGTCGAGCAGACGGCGATAGGCCGGAATGCCGGCGGCACCCTGCGGGGCGAGCGCGACAGCCTTGTCGACCAGGCCCTGCTTGCGGGCCCGCACCTCCTTGTGCTCGGCGTCGAGGCCGGCGAAGAAGGTGCGGCGGTTGCCGTCGACGGTCGAGCGGGCGGCGCGGAAACGCTTCCACAGGTCGTCAGCCTGCTTCTTCGGAATGCGCGGACCGTTCTGCTGGTGGTCCTTCCACCGGGTGAAGAGGGCGTCGAGCTCGGCCGTCGCCTGCTTCCACTGGATGCTCTGCGGGTCTTTGGCGGCGAGCGCCTCCGCGGCCTCGACGATCGACACGCGCTCGGCGATGGCGGCCTCGGTGGCGGCGGCCGCCTCGGCCTGCTGCGCCTCGGTCAGCTTCTCGACGGTGGTCAACAGGGCAGCGACGCGGGTGCGAAGGGCCTCCAGGTCACCCACGGCGGCCGCGGTCTCGAGCGCGTCGGTGAGAGCCGTCACGGTCTTGGCGACATCGGCGGCGGGAGCGCCGGCCCGCGCACGTTGCTCGAGCAGCCGCACCTGCCCCTCGAGCTCGGTGTACTTGCGGGTGAAGTAGGCCAGGGCCTCCTCCGGAGTGCCGTCGGGGTACTGCCCGACGGCCCGCTCGGCCCCGCGGTCGGTGACGTACACGGTGCCGGTCTCGTCGACCCGGCCCCAGGTGCTCTCGTTCGCTGACACGTCTGCTACATCCTCATCGAGTGGGCGCGCGCGGTGTCGCCCGCGCGGTTGTTCAGCATATGACACGGCCCGAGCGGCCGCCCCGGCGCGGGGCGCGCTCGGCCCGATCGCTACTGGATCGTGATGCCGGTGATCGTCGTGGCCACGGCCGGTGGACCGTCGGGCGCGCCGCCCTCGGCACCCGCGGCGACGATGTCGGTCACGAGCACGTCGAGCCCGCCCGTGATCCGGCCGATCACCGTGTAGCCGCCCGCCGCATCGGAGGGGATCGTCGACTCGTCGTAGACGATGAAGAACTGGCTGCCCATGCTCTCGCCGTTGCCGCTCTGGCGGGCCATCGCGATGACGCCGGTGGCGTAGACGTCGTCGAGCGGCGGGTTCTCGATCGGACCGAAGCGGTAGTCCGGGCCACCCGTGCCGTCGCCGTTGGGGTCGCCGCACTGCAGCACGAAGATGCCCTCGGTGGTCAGGCGGTGGCAGCTCAGACCGTCGTAGAAGCCGCTCTGCACGAGGTTCACGAACGAGGCCACCGCTTGCGGCGCTGCGAGGCCGTCGAGCTCGTAGTCGAGGGCGACCGTGTCGTTGAGCGTCATCGATCCCGTCCACGTGCGGAACTCGCTCAGGGCGGGGTCGGGAGCGGTGGCGGCGGGCTCGCTCGGCACGGGCGTGGCGCTCGCCACCGGCTCGGGAGCACCGGGGCCGCTGGTGAAGTACACGATCTGGGCGGTGGTGGCCAGGGCGGCCACGACGACGAGGGCGACGACGGCGACGATGTTGTCGCGCTTGCGCCGAGCGGTCGCCGTCTCATGCACGGTCTGCCGCGCCTGGTAGCGGCGCAGGCGATCCTGGGCCTCGCGGGAATTGGCCGATCCGGCTGCCACGGCTCCTCCAGATGATGTCGCGGGATGCGCGGTGCTGACCGCGCCGCAGTGAACTCTAGTCGAGCCGCTCCGGGGCCCGCGGCGTGGCGACGGAGCGCCGCTGCCGACCGCTGGCGCGGCGGCTAGCCTGGGGGCATGGATGCTGCTCCGGGGCTCGGCTCAGCCGCGGTTCCGCTTGCGGTGCGGATGCGGCCGGTCCGGCTCGACGAGGTCGCCGGTCAGCGTCACCTGCTCGCTCCCGGATCGCCGCTCGTGAGTCTGGCGAGCGACGACCCGACTCGCGCCCCCAGCGCCGTCTCGGTGATCCTGTGGGGCCCGCCCGGCACCGGCAAGACGACGCTGGCCCAGGCCATCGCAGGGCAGTCGGGGCGCCGGTTCGTCGAACTGTCGGCCATCACGGCCGGCGTCAAAGACGTGCGCGAGGTCATGGAGCGCGCCCTGGCCGACCGCGATCTGTACGGCACCTCCACGGTGCTGTTCCTCGATGAGATCCACCGCTTCACGAAGGCGCAGCAGGACGCCCTGCTGCCGGGCGTCGAGAACGGCTGGGTGATCCTCATCGCGGCCACGACCGAGAACCCGTCCTTCTCGGTGATCGCCCCCCTGCTGAGCCGGAGCCTCCTGCTGACCCTCGAGGCGCTCTCCGATGACGACCTGCGGATGCTCGTCGAGCGCGCGGTGGACGATCCGCGCGGGCTCGCGGGCACCGTCACCGTCGAGCCGGCCGCGCTCGACGCCATCGTGCGGCTCGCCTCGGGCGACGCCCGACGCGCGCTGACCGCGCTGGAGGCGGCGGCGCAGTCGGCGGCAGCATCCCGCACCGCCGAGGCGGAGGGTGCGCCGGTCGTGACCGCCGAGATCGTGGCGGCCGCCGTCGACCGGGCACTGCTGCGCTACGACAAGCAGGGTGACGAGCACTACGACGTCATCAGCGCCTTCATCAAGTCGATCCGCGGCAGCGACCCCGACGCCGCGCTGCACTACCTCGCCCGGATGATCGAGGCGGGGGAGGACCCGCGGTTCATCGCTCGTCGCGTCATCATCTCCGCGGCGGAGGACATCGGGATGGCCGACCCGCAGGCGCTGCCGCTCGCGGTCGCGGCCGCGCAGGCCGTGCAGCTGATCGGAATGCCCGAGGGGCGCATCCCGCTCGCGGAAGCGGTCGTCTACCTCGCGACCGCCCCCAAGTCGAATGCCGCGTACGTCGGCATCGACGCGGCGATCGCGGATGTGCGTGCCGGACGTCTGGGCCGCGTGCCGAAGCCCCTGCGCGACGCGCACTACCCGGGCGCGAAGCGCCTGGGGCACGGGAAGGGCTACGTCTACCCGCACGACGAGGCGGTCGGCGTCGCCGAGCAGCAGTACTTGCCCGATCCGCTGGTCGGCACCGAGTACTACCGGCCGACCGAGCGCGGGCACGAGCGCGAGATCGCCGCGCGGCTGGCGAAGCTGCGCGCCATCACGCGGGGGCGCACGCCCGAGAAGTGACCGGGCGGGCTCTGGTAGGCTCTACCGGCCCGTCAGATATGGGCACACCCTCCCTCGCAGTCTCCACCGGAGCGCCCCGACGTGCGTCCGGACCGGACGGAGCGGTGTACGTCCGTGAGCCGTGAGAGTCTCGGCCACGACTGTGGAAGGAAATCGTGTCGACCAAGTCACGCACCCGGAGCAAGACCCGCCTCTCCCGTTCGCTCGGCATCGCCCTCACCCCGAAGGCCGCCAAGTACCTCGAGAAGCGCCCCTACGCTCCCGGTGAGCACGGCCGCACCAAGCGCAAGGCCGACAGCGACTACGCCGTCCGTCTGCGCGAGAAGCAGCGTCTGCGCGCCCAGTACGGCATCCGCGAGAAGCAGCTCCGCATCGCGTTCAACGAGGCGCGCCGCACCGAGGGCCTGACCGGTGAGAACCTGGTCGAGCTGCTCGAGATGCGCCTCGACGCGCTCGTGCTGCGTGCGGCGTTCGCCCGCACCACCGCGCAGGCCCGCCAGATGGTCGTGCACCGCCACATCATGGTCGACGGCAAGATCGTCGACCGTCCCTCGTTCCGCGTGAAGCCGGGTCAGCTGATCCACGTCAAGGCACGCTCCGAGGGCACCGAGCCGTTCCAGGTCGCCGCCGCCGGCGGTCACGTCGACGTGCTGCCCAAGACCCCGGGCTACCTCGAGGTCGAGCTCGACAAGCTGCAGGCCCGCCTCGTGCGCCGCCCGAAGCGCGCCGAGGTGCCCGTCACCTGCGACGTGCAGCTCGTCGTCGAGTACTACGCCGCCCGCTAGGCGATTCCCGCCTGCGCAGCGTCATGACGGGGGTCCGGCTTTCGAGCCGGGCCCCCGTTCGCGTCCTCCCGCTAGGCTGGCGCTCGACCCTTCCCACCGACCCACCACCGAGGGAGAACTCATGAAGAACGTCGCTTGGCTCATCGCCGGCATCGCGATCGGCTTCGTCGCCGCCCACCAGGTCTCGAAGACTCCCCAGGGCAAGCAGTTCTTCGACGAGGTCGACACCAAGGCTCGTGAGTTCGGGTCGGCGGTCGTCGACGGCTACAAGCAGCGCGAGGCTGAGCTCCGTGCCGCCGTGGCCGAGGCCGAAGACACCATCGCCGACCTCACCAGCCGCCTCAAGTAACCGGCGCGGTCCGCACCGCGCCCGAACGATTCAGGAACAGACCCCTCCGTGCAGACCGCCGACATCCAGCGCCGGTGGCTCGAGTTCTTCGGAACCCGCGGCCACACCGTCGTGCCCTCCGCCTCGCTCGTCAGCGACGATCCCACCCTGCTCTTCACCGTGGCGGGGATGGTGCCGTTCGTGCCGTACCTCACCGGCGTCGTGCCGGCACCGTACCCGCGCGCGACGAGCGTGCAGAAGTGCATCCGCACGAACGACATAGAAGAGGTCGGGAAGACGCCGCGCCACGGCACGTTCTTCCAGATGAACGGCAACTTCTCGTTCGGCGACTACTTCAAAGAGGGGGCGATCGGGTACGCCTGGGAGCTCCTGACCTCGTCGCAGAGCGACGGCGGCCTCGGCTTCCAGGAGAAGGACCTCTGGGTCACCGTCTACAAGGACGACGACGAGGCCATCGAGCTGTGGAAGAAGATCGCCGGCCTGCCCGAGCACCGCATCCAGCGGCTCGACATGGACACCAACTACTGGTCGACCGGTCAGCCGGGCCCGGCCGGCCCGTGCTCGGAGATCTTCTTCGACCGCGGCCCCGCCTACGGCGTCGACGGCGGCCCCGCCACCGACGACGACCGCTATGTCGAGATCTGGAACCTCGTCTTCATGCAGTACCTCCGCGGCGAGGGAACCGGCAAGAACGACTTCGAGATCCTCGGCGAGCTGCCGAACAAGAACATCGACACCGGCATGGGCATGGAGCGCGTCGCCTTCCTTCTGCAGGGCGTCGAGAACATGTACGAGATCGATCAGGTGCGTCCGGTGCTGGATGCCGCTGCCGAGCTCTCCGGCCGGCGCTACGGTGCCGACCACGACGATGACGTGCGCATGCGCGTCATCGCCGACCACGTGCGCAGCGGGCTGATGCTCATGACCGACGGCGTGGCGCCCGGCAACGAGGGGCGGGGCTACATTCTGCGCCGCCTGCTGCGGCGCAGCATCCGCGCGATGCGCCTGCTCGGCGTCGACGCCCCGAGCTTCGAGGTGCTGTTCGCCGCATCGCGCGACGCGATGAGCGCCGCCTACCCCGACATCAGCGAGAACTACGACCGAGTGTCGCGGCTCGCCCTGGGGGAGGAGGAGGCCTTCCTCCGCACGCTCGCGGCGGGCACGAGCATCCTCGACCTCGCCGTCGGCGAGGCTCAGGCGGCCGGCTCGAGCGCCCTGCCGGGCGACACGGTCTTCCAGCTGCACGACACCTTCGGGTTTCCGCTCGACCTCACCCTCGAGATGGCCGAGGAGGCGGGGCTCACCGTCGACCGCGCCGAGTTCGACCGGCTCATGGCCGAGCAGCGCGCGCGCGCCAAGGCCGACGCGAAGTCGAAGAAGGGCGCCCTCGCCGACCTCAGCGTCTACGGCGAGTTCCGGGCCGCCGGCGAGACGGTCTTCCTCGGTTACGACGAGCTCGAGACCGAGACCCGCGTGCTCGGCCTCCTCGTCGGGGGGCAGAGCGTTCCGGTGGCGCAGGCCGGCGACATCGCGGAGGTGATCCTCGCCGAGACGACCCTGTACGCCGAGTCGGGCGGTCAGGACAGCGACGAGGGTGCGATCGTCGGCGCCGGTTTCGACCTCGAGGTGCTCGACGTGCAGAAGCCCGTCAAGGGCCTCATCAGCCACACCGTGCAGGTGCGGGCGGGCGAGGTGCACGTCGGCGACGTCGCGCGCACCCAGGTGGATGCGCACTACCGCCGCGCGGCGACGCAGGCGCATTCGGCGACGCACGTGATCCACGCCGCACTGCGGCAGACGCTCGGCGGCGACGCCCACCAGTCGGGCTCGTACAACAAGGCCGGCTACATGCGGCTCGACTTCAGTTGGAACCAGGCGCTCAGCCCGGCGACCCGCAGCGAGATCGAGGAGATCAGCAACATCGCGGTGCGCGACAACCTGCCCGTCGAGACGCGGGTGATGGCACTCGATGAGGCGAAGTCGCTCGGTGCGATGGCCCTGTTCGGTGAGAAATACGGCGAGACCGTGCGTGTGGTCGACATCGGCGGCCCCTGGTCGCGCGAGCTGTGCGCGGGCACCCACGTCGGCAGCTCGGCCGAGATCGGCGTCATCAGCCTCGTCAGCGAGTCGTCGGTCGGCTCGACCAACCGCCGCGTCGAGGCGCTCGTCGGCCTCGACGCCTTCCGCGAGTTCGCGGCCGAGCGCGCGCTCGTGCAGCAGCTGACGAGCAGCCTGAAGACGCCGAAGGACCAGCTCGCCGACCGGATCGCCGAGCTCAGCGCTCAGCTGAAGGCGGCCGAGAAGACCATCGCGCAGTTCGAGGCCGCACGGCTCACCGAGCGGGTTCCCGCGCTGGTGGCCGCCGCGCGCCCGATCGGGGAGTACACCGTCGTCGCGGAGAACGTCGGCACGCTCGGCTCCGCCGATGACGTGCGCACCCTCGCGACGACGGTGCGCGGCCGCCTCGGCGACAGTGCGGCCGTCGTCGTGCTCGCCGCCGAGACCGGCGGCAAGGCCACGGTCATCATCGCGACGACCCCCGCGGCCCGCGAGGCGGGCGCCAAGGCCGGCGAGCTCGCGCGCGCGGCGTCCGCCGTCCTCGGCGGTGGAGGCGGCGGCAAGGACGACCTCGCCCAGGGCGGCGGTCCTGACGCGCAGCGCATCCCCGCCGCGCTCGAGGCCGTGCTCGCCGCGCTCCGGGGCTGAGCGTGCGCCCGGGGGTGCGGCTCGGCGTCGACGTGGGGCGCGCGCGCGTCGGCATCGCGCGCAGCGATCCGCACGGGATGCTCGCGACCCCGGTCGAGACGCTCGCGCGGCGCGATGATGTCGTCGCGGGCATCCGTCGCCTGCTCGATGAGCACGAGGCCGTCGAGGTGATCGTGGGGCTCCCGCTGTCGCTGAGCGGTGGCGAGACCGCCTCGACCGACGACAGCCGCGCGGTCGCCGAGGCTCTTGCGGCCGCGCTCCCGGTGCCGGTTCGCCTCGTCGACGAGCGGCTCACCACGGTGAGCGCGGCACGCGGCCTCCGCGAGTCGGGTCGCACCGCGAGGAACTCGCGGTCGGTGGTCGACCAGGCCGCCGCTGTTATCCTGCTCCAGCACGCCCTCGACCTCGAGCGCTCGACCGGGAACCCGCCCGGGGCGCTCGTCGAGCCGCACGAAGGACGACCGCCCGCGTGACCGAGAACGACGCCTGGGGCGCCATCTTCCGCCCCGACGGCGAGGAGGCCCCCGTCCGCGGCTCCGCCGCCCCGGCGGCCAGGGCCGACGCAGGGGCGCCCACCAGCCGGCGCGAAGCGCGTGCCGCCCAGAGCGGCCCCTCCCGCCGCCGCGACCGCGGGCCTGACGCGGAGCGCGACGGTCGTCCGCGTCGCCGCTGGCCCGCCGTGCTCGCGGGCGTGCTCGCGCTTCTGCTGGGTATCGGCGCGGGGGGCGCCTGGTGGGTGTGGACCAACTACGAGAATCAGGTGCGCGAGCTGCTCGGCTGGGAGCTGCCGAACGACTACACCGGCTCCGGTAACGGCACCGAGGTGCTCGTCACCATCTACGCCGGCGAGATCGGCTCCGATGTGGCCCAGTCGCTCGTCGACCAGGGCGTGACGATGACCTTCGAAGCGTTCTACGAGCTGCTGCTCGCGGACGAGTCGATCCAGTTCATCCCCGGCACCTACCGGCTGCAGGAGCAGATGTCGGCGCGGGCCGCGCTCGACGCCTTGCTCGACCCGGCCAACAAGGTCGAGCTGAGCGCCACGGTGCGCGAGGGCCTGCGCGCGGGTGAGGTGATCGAGGCGCTGTCGGCGGGCACGGGCATCCCGCTCGCCGACTACGAGGCGGCCATCGCGGACCCGTCGATCTACGGGGTCCCCGCCGAGGCCCCCAACATCGAGGGCTACCTGTTCCCGGCGACGTACACCTTCGAGCCGGAGACGACGGCGGAGGACCACATCCGCACCCTCGTCGACGAGACCTTCGCCCGTCTCGATGCCGCGGGCGTCGCGCCGGAGGACCGCCATCGGGTGCTGACCAAGGCCTCGCTGATCCAGCGCGAGGCGCGGCTCGCGGACGACTTCTACAAGGTCAGCCGCGTCGTGCAGAACCGCCTGGATGCCGGCTGGCGCCTCGAGCTCGACTCGACCACGCAGTACGGCGCGGGGGAGAGCGGGTCTGTCTGGTCGAGCGGCGATGCCCTCGGCGACGACAATCCGTACAACACGTACGTGATCGAGGGGCTCCCGATCGGGCCGATCGCGGCACCGGGCGACCTGGCCATCGACGCGGCGCTCAACCCGGTCGACGGGCCCTGGTTCTTCTTCGTGACCGTCAATCTGGCGACGGGCGAGACCCAGTTCTCCGAGACGATCGCCGAGCACGAGCAGGGTGTGGCGCGCCTGCGGGAGTGGTGCTCCCAGCCGGACAACGCCGCCTACTGTGCCTAGGCGACTCGCGGTCGTCGGCAGCCCGATCGCGCATTCACTCAGCCCGACGCTCCACGCCGCGGCCTATGACGCGCTCGGCCTCGACTGGGTCTACGAGCGGCACAAGGTGCGCGAGGGCGAGCTCGGGGGATTCCTCGACGGGCTCGATCGCTCGTGGCGCGGCCTCTCCGCGACGATGCCGCTGAAGGAGGAGCTCCTCCGGCTCGCGGATGAGTGGGACGCCCCCGCGGCCCTGACGGGTGCCGCCAACACCGTGCTGCTCGCCGACGACGGTCGCCGCATCGTGCGCAACACCGACGTGGCTGGCATCGAGCGATCGCTGCGGGATGCGGGGCTCGACACCGCGGACCACGCGGTCATCGCGGGCGCGGGCGCGACGGCCCGGTCGGTGCTGGTCGCCCTCGACGCCCTCGGCCTGCGCTCCGCGACGGTGGCGGTGCGGGAGCCGGCCCGGGCGGCGGCGCTCCGCGACCTCGCCGACGAGCTGGGCCTCGAGCTCGATCTCGTCCGACTGGGAGACCTCGAGCACGTCGTCGACGGCGCCGATGTCGTCGCCTGGACGCTCCCCAACGGGGTGCCCCTGCGCGCCGCGCTGCCCTTCGACGCGCGCTCGACCGCCGTCGCCCTCGATGTGACGTACCACCCGTGGCCCGGGCCGCTCGCCGCCCAGTGGCTCGAGGTCGGCGGGCGGGTCGCCTCCGGCCGCGACATGCTGCTGCACCAGGCGGTGCGCCAGGTGCGGTTCTTCGTCTCCGGCCAGACCGATCGGCCGCTCGATGATGAGGCCGCGGTCGAGGCCGCGATGCGCGCGGCGCTCGACGCAGCGTAGCTCGACCCCCGTCGCGCGGCCGCGAGCGGACATCCGGCCCCCGGCGCCCATGGGAGGATGGACGCATGCTGCGCTGGTTGACCGCGGGGGAGTCTCACGGCCCCGAACTGATCGCTGTGCTCGAGGGCCTGCCCGCCGGGGTGCCCGTGCTGCGCGAGGCCATTCAGGCCGACCTGCAGCGCCGCAAGCTGGGCTACGGCCGCGGCGCGCGCATGAAGTTCGAGCAGGACGAGCTGTCGATCTCTGGCGGAGTGCGCCACGGCGTGAGCATGGGCAGCCCCATCGCTCTGCGCATCGGCAACACCGAGTGGCCGAAGTGGACCACCGTCATGAGCCCCGACCCGGTCGACCCGGCCGAGCTCTCCGGCGGCCGTGCCGCCCCGCTCACGCGGCCGCGACCTGGCCACGCCGACCTCGTCGGCATGCAGAAGTACGGTTTCGATGAGTCGCGCCCGGTGCTCGAGCGCGCGAGCGCCCGCGAGACCGCCGCCCGTGTCGCCCTGGGAGCCGTCGCCCGCGCCTTCCTCGGCGAGCTGGGCATCCGCCTCGTCGCGCACACGCTCGCCATCGGGCCGGTCCGGGTTCCCGACGACGCCCCGTTGCCGCTGCCCGACGACGTCGATCGCCTCGACGCCGATCCGCTGCGCTGCCTGCACCCCGAGACGAGCGCGGCGATGGTCGCCGAGGTCGATGCCGCCCACAAGGACGGCGACACCCTCGGCGGCGTGGTCGAGGTGCTCGCCTACGGTGTTCCGCCGGGGCTCGGCTCGTACGTGCACTGGGATCGCCGCCTCGACGCGCGTCTCGCGGCCGCGCTCATGGGCATCCAGGCGATCAAGGGCGTCGAGGTCGGTGATGGCTTCGAGACCACCCGCCGTCGCGGTTCGGCGGCGCACGACGAGCTGGTCGTGGATGACGGACTCATCGAGCGCCTGAGCGATCGTGCTGGCGGTACCGAGGGCGGCATGTCGACCGGCACCATGCTGCGCGTGCGCGCGGGCATGAAGCCGATCGCGACCGTGCCGCACGCCCTGCGCACGGTCGACACCTCGACCGGCGAGGCCGCCCCCGCCCACCACCAGCGCTCCGACGTGTGCGCGGTGCCCGCGGCGGGCGTGGTCGCGGAGGCCATGGTCGCGCTCGTGCTCGCCGAGGCGGTGCTCGAGAAGTTCGGCGGCGACTCGGTGGCCGAGACCCGGCGCAACCTCGAGGGCTACCTCGCGGCGATCCCGGCGACCCTCACGACGGCGGTCGCCGACGGCCGTGGCTGAGACGGCGGCTCCCGGCGATCGGGCGCCAGCGCCGGCGGAGGCGGGCGACCGCCCCCTCGTCGTGCTCATCGGCCCGCCCGCGGCCGGCAAGACCCGCACCGGCAAGCGGGTGGCGCGCGCTCTCGCGGTGCCGTTCATCGACACCGACCGCGTCATCGCGGCCGAGCACGGTCCGATCCCCGCGATCTTCGCCGAGCGAGGCGAGGCGGCCTTCCGCGCCCTCGAGGCCGAGGCCGTGGAGGCGGCGCTGCGGCAGCGTGCCGTCGTCGCCCTGGGCGGCGGCGCCGTGATGACGCCGGCGGTTGCCGCGGCCCTGCAGGGGCATCCCGTCGTGCTGCTGACCGTCAGCGCGGAGGCCGCCGCCGACCGGCTCGACCCCGACAGCCGCCCGCTCGTGCGCGACGGCATCGGCGCCTGGGAGGCGCTCGTCGCGCAGCGGATGCCGACCTACACCGCCCTGGCGACGGCGACCTGGGACACCTCGTCCCAGCCGCTCGACCGCATCGCCGCCGAGATCGCCGACTGGGCGCGCGACCGTGCCCTCGCGGCAGGAGGACCATGACCAGCCAGCCCGAGAACCCCGACCGCGACGTGACCGTCATCCCCGTGACCGGCGGGTCGTCCTACGAAGTGCGCGTCGGCCGCGGACTGTTCGCGAAGATCGGCGCCGTGCTGCCGCCCGCCGCGGCCAAGGTGCTCGTCATCCATGCCCCGCCGCTCGCGGAGCAGGCCGAGGCCCTGCGCGAGCGCCTCGCCGGACGCGTCGAGGTGCTGCTGGCCGAGGTGCCCGACGCCGAGGGCGCCAAGCGCGTGGAGGTCGCCGCCTTCTGCTGGCAGATCATGGGCCAGACCGACTTCACCCGCACCGACGCCGTGATCGGTCTGGGCGGGGGAGCGACCACCGACCTCGCGGGCTTCGTCGCCGCGACCTGGCTGCGCGGGGTCGCCGTGATCCAGGTGCCGACGACCGTGCTCGGCATGGTCGATGCCGCCGTCGGAGGCAAGACCGGCATCAACACCGCCGAGGGCAAGAACCTGGTCGGCGCCTTCTGGGCTCCGCACGCCGTCATCATCGACCTCGACCTGCTCGAGGGCCTCCCGCAGAACGAGCTGCTCGCCGGCATGGCGGAGGTCGTGAAGTGCGGATTCATCGCCGACGAGCGCATCCTCGAGCTGCTCGAGGCCGACGTGCGGGTCGCCACCGACCGCACGAGCGGCGTGTTCCGCGAGCTCGTCGAGCGCAGCATCCGCGTCAAGGCGACCGTCGTCAGCGACGACTTCACCGAGCAGGGGCAGCGCGAGATCCTGAACTACGGCCACACGCTCGGGCACGCCATCGAGCACGCCGAGCGGTACCGCTGGCGGCACGGGGCGGCCATCGCGATCGGCATGGTGTTCGCCGCCGAGCTCTCGCACCTCGCCGGCAGCCTGCCGAGCGCGCAGGTCGACCGCACGCGGCACATCCTCGCCTCACTCACCCTGCCGACCAGCTACCCGCTGGGCCGCTGGAAGACCCTGCTCGCGACGATGCAGCGCGACAAGAAGGCCCGTGCCGGCATGCTGCGCTTCATCGTCCTCGACGGCGTGGGGCGCCCCCGCGTGCTCAACGGCACCGACGAGTCGATGCTGTTCGCCGCCTATCAGGAGGTCGGCTCGTGAGCCGCGCCGGTAGGGTGACGGCATGACCGCCGCCACCCGGGTGCTCGTGCTCAACGGGCCGAACCTCAACCGCCTCGGCACGCGCGAGCCCGAGATCTACGGCACCGCGACGCTCGCCGAGCTGCACGCCGAGCTCCGCGGCCTCGCCGAGGGCGTCGAGATCGACCTGCGCCAGTCCAACGACGAGGCCGAGCTCATCGGCTGGCTGCACGACGCGGTGGATGCCCGCACGCCGGTGATCCTGAACCCCGCGGCGTTCACCCACTACAGCTACGCCCTGCGCGACGCGGTCGCCCTCGTCACCGAGGCGGGCATCCCGGTGATCGAGGTGCACCTGTCGAACCCGCACGCGCGCGAGGAGTTCCGGCACACGAGCGTGATCTCGGGCGTCGCGACGGGCGTCATCGCCGGCTTCGGCTTCGGCTCGTACCGCCTCGCCCTGCTGCAGCTCCTCGACCGGTAGGGGAGTCGGCACGGCCCTCGGCTAGACTGGCCCGTCGGCGCGACGCGCCCACCTGCGACCTGCACCACCACCTGCACCACGACCCCGACGCGAACGGACCGAAACCCGCCATGGCGACCACGAACGACATCAAGAACGGCAGCGTGCTGAACCTCGACGGCCAGCTCTGGAACGTCATCGAGTTCCAGCACGTCAAGCCCGGCAAGGGCGGCGCGTTCGTGCGCACCAAGCTCAAGAACGTCACCTCGGGCAAGGTCGTCGACAAGACGTTCAACGCCGGCACCAAGGTCGACTTCGCCACCGTCGACCGCCGCGACTATCAGTACCTGTACCAGGACGGTGCGGACTACGTCTTCATGGACACCACCGACTACGACCAGGTGACCGTTCCGGCCTCGGTCGTCGGCGACGCCGCCAACTTCATGCTCGAGAACCAGATCGTCACGATCGCCATGAACGAGGGCGTCGCGCTGTACCTCGACATGCCCGCCTCGGTCGTGCTCGAGGTCACCTACACCGAGCCCGGACTCCAGGGCGACCGCTCGACCGGCGGCACCAAGCCGGCCACGCTCGAGACCGGCTACGAGATCCAGGTGCCGCTCTTCCTCGAGACCGGCACCCGCGTCAAGGTCGACACCCGCTCGGGCGACTACCTGGGCCGCGTCACCGACTAGTGAGCGCCCGCAGCAAGGCCCGCAAGCGGGCCCTCGACATGCTGTACATCGCCGACGTCCGGCAGGTGCCACTGGGCACCGTGCTCGACGAGGAGTCGCGGCGCGCCGCGGCGCAGCCGCAGCGCTCGTCGAGCTGGCCGTACGCCGAGCAGATCGTGCAGGGGGTCGCGGCCGCTCAAGCCGAGATCGACGCCCTCATCGAGCAGCACGCCGTCGGCTGGAGCCTCGCGCGCATGCCCGTCGTCGACCGCGCGATCCTGCGCCTCGCCACGTGGGAGCTCCGCGAGAACGCCGAGGTGCCCACGGCGGTCGTCATCGCCGAGGCGATGGAGCTCGCCAGCGTGCTCTCCACCGACGACAGCGCCCCGTTCGTCAACGGCGTGCTCGGCTCGATCGCCGACGAGCTCCGCGCCTGAACCCCGCGCCTGAGCTCCGGCCGCGGGCCTTCGTGACGTCCGTGTGACGTTCTGTTGCACTCCGTGTCGTCGCGTGTCGGCGCGGTTTGGAGGGGCCCGCGGAGGACTCCTACGGTGGCGTCATGTCCTCCGACGCGACCCTCGCCCCGACCGCTGCCCCGGCCCTGCCGGTGTCACTGCGCGGGGTCGGGCGCACCTTCCCGCCGGCGCGCGGCGGGGATGCTCGCGTCGTGCTCCGCGATGTGCAGCTGGAGATCGCCCCCGGTGAGATCGTCGCCCTGCTCGGCCCGTCCGGCTGCGGCAAGTCGACCCTGCTCCGGCAGATCAGCGGCCTGGACCGTCCCACCGCGGGCGTGCTGACCATCGACCGCACCCCGGTCGCGCCCGCCGATCAGCGCTGTGCGGTCGCCTTCCAGGAGCCGCGGCTGCTGCCGTGGCGCACCGTGGACCGCAACATCGAGCTCGGCCTGCCGCGCGGCCTCGACCGCGAGGCCGGGCGCCAGCGCGTCGCCGAGCTCCTCGCGCTCGTCCAGCTCGAGCACGCGGCGGGCCTGAAGCCCCGCGAGATCTCCGGCGGCATGGCGCAGCGCGTCTCGCTCGCCCGGGCGCTCGCCCGCGACCCCGGCGTGCTGCTGCTCGACGAGCCCTTCGGCGCTCTGGATGCCCTGACCCGGTTGACCATGCAGGACCTCCTCGTGGACATCCACCGCGCTCGCCCCGCCACCGTCGTGCTCGTCACGCACGACGTCGACGAGGCGCTCGCACTCGCCGACCGCATCGTGCTGCTCGGCACCCGCCACGACCGCCCCGGCGCGACGATCAGCATGATCCTCGACGTGCCCGGCGCCCGCCCCCGCGACCGCGCCTCGGTCGTCCTCACCCGCCTCCGGGCGAAGCTGCTCGACGCCCTCGGCGTGCCGAGCCACCATGGCGGCTAGCCGCCCCCCGAACCGCACCACCCGCACCGCCCGCACCGCCAGCACCACTGCACCGCCACCACACCCCGACCCGGTCAAACGATCGGCAACCGAAAGGCCATCATGAGCACCCGCACCCGTCTGACCCTGCTGACCGCGACCGTCGCCGTGGCCGCCATGGCCATGACCGGCTGCGTGGCCGGCGAGGGCACCGCACCCGAGACCCCGGCCCAGGGCTCGGAGTGGAGCGACACCACGCTCACGCTCGACTTCGCGACGTACAACCCTCTCAGCCTGATCATCAAGGACCAGGGCTGGCTCGAGGCCGAGCTCGGTGACGACGTCACCGTCGAGTGGGTGCAGTCCGCCGGCTCGAACAAGGCCAACGAGGCGCTGCGCGCCGGCGCCATCGACGTGGGCTCGACGGCCGGCTCGGCCGCCCTTCTGGCCCGGTCGAACGGCAGCCCGATCCAGACCATCGCCATCTACACCCAGCCGAACTGGGCGGCGATCGCGGTGCCGACCGGCAGCGACATCACCGAGGTCGCCGACCTCGCCGGGCGCACCGTCGCCGCCACCAAGGGCACCGACCCGTACTTCTTCCTCCTCCAGGCGCTGGCGGAGGCGGGGCTCTCGTTGAGCGACATCAGCCTGCAGAACCTGCAGCACGCCGATGGCAAGACCGCGCTCGAGACCGGAGCGGTCGACGCCTGGTCGGGCCTCGACCCACTCCTGGCGACCTCCGTCTACAACGGCGCCGCAGAGATCATCTACGACAACGTCGACTTCAACTCCTACGGGTTCCTCAACGCGACCGAGGAGTTCATCACGAGCAACCCCGACCTTGCCCAGCTGGTCGTGAACGCCTACGAGCGGGCCCGCCAGTGGGCGCTGGAGAACCCGGAGGAGACCGCGGCGATCCTCGCCGAGGTCGCGGGCATCGAACTGCCCATCGCCGAGGCGACGATCGCCCGCACCGTGATCGACATCTCGAACGTGCCGGGCGACGCCCAGCGCGACGTGCTGGCGATCATCGGCCCGATCTTCGTCGAGAGCGGTGATGTGCCGAACCAGGAGCTCATCGACGAGGCGCTCGCGTCGCTCTTCAACGACACCTTCGCCACGGCAGCCGACCCGGCTGCGATCGGCTGAGCATGAGCTTCGACGAGCGCGGCGGCGCTCCCGTCCGGCGCCCCTCCTCGGAGGGGCGCCGTGCGGCGTCGCTGTTCCAGTTCGGCAGCAGCTACGGCTTCTCAGCCGCGGGCACTGCGCTGAGCGACGCGCCGGCTGGCGGTCGGCGCGGACGCACGATCCTTCTCGGGTTCATCGTCCCGGCGCTGATCCTCGCGGTCTGGTGGTGGGGTTCGGAGCTCACGGACACGCCGGACTACCTGCTGCCCTCGCCGGCGCAGGTCGTCGGTGCGGGGATCGAGCTGGGGGAGTCGGGCCTTCTCGGCACCTACATCGCGATCTCGCTCCAGCGAGTGTTCCTCGGGTTCGCCATCGGAGCGGCGGTGGGGCTCTCTCTCGGCGCCCTGGTCGGGCTCTCGCGCACCGCATCGAATCTTCTCAGCCCGACGCTCGGGGCGATCCGCGCCGTGCCGTCGCTCGCCTGGGTGCCCCTCCTGACGATCTACCTGGGCATCTACGAGACCCCCAAGATCACCCTGATCGCCATCGGCGCGGCGTTTCCGGTCTTCACGACGGTGGCGAGCGCGCTCCGCCATGTCGACCCGCATCTGGTCGAAGCCGGACGCGCGTTCGGGCTGGGGCGACTGTCGCTGCTGACGACGGTCCAGCTGCCGGCCGTCGTGCCGTCGGTCGTGTCGGGCTTGCGGCTCGCCCTGGCGCAGTCGTGGCTCTTCCTCGTCGCGGCCGAGCTGATCGCCTCGTCGATGGGGCTCGGGTTCCTGCTCATCGACTCGCAGAACAACGGACGCATGGACCGGATTTTCCTGGCGATCATCCTGCTCGCCGTGCTCGGCAAGACGACCGATGCCCTCATCGGCCTCGGCGAGCGCGCCCTGCTCAAGCGATGGGGCTGACCAGGTCTAGACTTGTGGCGTACGACGTCCTTTAAGCACCGTCCTGTGAGGCGGGGAAGGAGGTCAGGGAATGGCCGCACGCACCGTGCTGCACGACGCTGACATCGCGCGCGCTCTGCGCCGCATCGGCCACGAGATCCTCGAGAGCCGGCGGGGCGATGGTCGGCTCGTCGTCCTCGGCATCCCGACCCGCGGCGTGACCCTCGCCGAGCGCATCCAGCGCCTGATCGAGGAGATCGAGCCCGGCGTCTCGGAGGTCGGCGCCCTCGACATCACGCTCTACCGCGACGACCTCGCGCGCACGCCGACCCGCGCGCCCGCTCCCACCCGCATCCCCGCGGGAGGAATCGACGATGCGATCGTCGTGCTCGTCGACGACGTGCTCTACTCGGGGCGCACCATCCGCGCCGCGCTCGACGCGATCGTCGCCCACGGGCGGCCGCGCGCGGTGCGGCTCGCCGTGCTCGTCGACCGCGGGCACCGCGAGCTGCCGATCCGGGCCGACTTCGTCGGCAAGAACCTGCCCTCCGCGACGAGCGAGCGGGTCTCCGTGCGGCTCACCGAGGTCGACGGGGTCGAGGAGGTGACGATCGAGCCATGAGGCACCTGCTCAGCACGCGTGACCTGGATCGGGCATCCGCGATTCGTCTTCTCGATGTCGCGGAGGACATGGCGCAGACCGCCGACCGCGCGGTGCGCACCCTGCCGGCCCTGCGCGACAAGACCGTCGTCAACCTGTTCTTCGAGGACTCCACGCGCACCCGTCTGTCGTTCGAGGCGGCGGCCAAGCGGCTCAGCGCGAACGTCATCACCTTCAGCGCGAAGGGCTCGAGCGTGTCGAAGGGGGAGAGCCTGAAGGACACCGCGCAGACGCTGCTCGCCATGGGCGCCGACGCGATCGTCGTGCGGCACCACGACTCCGGAGCCGCGCACCGGCTCGCCAACGCGGGGTGGATCGACGCCGCGATCATCAACGCCGGCGACGGCACGCACGAGCACCCCACGCAGGCGCTGCTCGACGCCTTCACGATCCGGCAGCGCCGTTTCGGTACCGAGGCGCGCGGGCGCGGGCTCGACGGTCTGCGGGTCGCCATCGTCGGCGACATCCTGCACTCGCGCGTCGCCCGCTCGAATGTGTGGCTGCTGCACCTGCTCGGCGCCGAGGTGCACCTCGTCGCGCCGCGCACGCTGCTGCCGACCGGCGTCGCGACCTGGCCGGTCACGGTGCACGAGCACCTCGACGAGGCCCTCGCCCTCGCGCCCGACGCCGTCATGATGCTGCGCATCCAGACCGAGCGCATGCGCGACGCGTACTTCCCGAACGCGCGCGAGTACGGCCGCGAGTGGGGGCTGACGGCCGAGCGGTTCGCCCGGCTCGGCCCCGATACGATGGTCATGCACCCCGGCCCCATGAACCGCGGGCTCGAGATCTCGTCCAGCGCTGCCGACTCCTCGGGGTCGACGGTGCTCGCTCAAGTCACGAACGGGGTGTTCATCCGCATGGCCGTGCTCTATCTGCTCGTCGCCGGTGCTGACGAGAGCGCCACGGGGGTGAACGGATGATCGCCCTCCTGATCCGCGGCGCCGCCCTCCTCGGCTCCGAGCCGGCCGACCTCCGTGTGCGCGACGGCGTCATCGTCGACCGCGGCAGCCTGACCGTGGAAGCGTCAGAGCAGGTCATCGACGCCGCGGGCCTGGTCGCCTTGCCGGGCCTCGTCGACCTGCACACCCACCTGCGCGAGCCGGGCGGTGAGGCGAGCGAGACCGTGCTCACCGGCACCCGCGCCGCCGCGGCCGGAGGCTTCACCGCGGTGCACGCGATGGCGAACACCTCGCCCGTGGCGGACACGGCTGGTGTCGTCGAGCAGGTCCTGCGGCTCGGCGAGCGCGCCGGCTTCGCCGAGGTGCGCCCGATCGGGGCCGTCACGGTGGGCCTCGCAGGCGAGCAGCTCGCCGAGATCGGGGCGATGGCCCGCTCGGCCGCCCGCGTGCGGGTGTTCAGCGATGACGGGCACTGCGTGCACGACCCGCTGCTGATGCGCCGTGCGCTCGAGTACGTGGCGACCTTCGACGGCGTCGTCGCCCAGCACGCGCAGGAGCCGCGGCTGACGGTCGGCGCGCAGATGAACGAGGGCGCTCTCTCGGGCGAGCTGGGGCTCACCGGCTGGCCGGCCGTGGCCGAGGAGGCGATCATCGCCCGCGATGTGCTGCTCGCCGAGCACGTCGGGGCCCGCGTGCACATCTGCCATCTCTCGACCGCGGGCTCGGTCGACATCGTGCGCTGGGCGAAGGCGCGCGGCATCGCCGTGACCGCCGAGGTGACGCCGCACCACCTCCTGCTGACGGAGGAGCTCGCCCGCGGATACGACGCGCGGTACAAGGTCAACCCGCCCCTGCGCCGCGACGAGGACGTCCATGCCCTGCGTGCCGCCCTCGCGGACGGCACCATCGACATCGTCGCCACCGACCACGCACCGCACCCGGCGGAGGCGAAGGAGTGCACCTGGGCCGAGGCGGCGTTCGGGATGGTCGGCCTCGAGTCGGCGCTGAGCGTCGTGCAGCAGGCCGTCGTCGACACCGGGCTGCTCGGCTGGGCCGATGTCGCCCGCGTGCTGTCGACCGCGCCCGCCGCGATCGGGCGTCTCGAGGGCTACGGGAACCCGCTCGCGGTCGGCGCCGCCGCGAACCTGACGCTCGTCGACCCCGCCCACCGCCGCACCTGGTCGGTCGACGACCTGCGCGGCCGCAGCACCAACACGCCGTACCGCGACCGCGAGCTGCCGGGCCGGGTCGTCGCCACCGTGTTCCGCGGCGTGCCCACCGTCATCGATGGCGCCGTCGTCGACCCCGACATCGTCGCCGCCGCCCACCTGGAGGTCAGCCGTGGATAGGCTCCTGCCCACCCTCATCATCGGAGCCGTCATCCTCGGCGTCTTCGGGCTCATGCTGGTCGGCTGGCGCAACCGCCGCCGCCGGCAGGGTGCCGTCGCCCGTCCGGTCGTCGCGCCCGCCGCGCTCGGTGCGGCCTCGGTTCTCGTCGAGGGCTGGTACGTCGCCACGACGCTCGCCGACCAGCCGCTCGAGCGCGTCGCCGTGCACGGTCTGGGCTTCCGCGCGCAGGCGACCGCGGGCGTGCATCCCGAGGGCCTCGTGCTCGCCGTGCGCGGCCAGGACCCGATCCTCATCGCTCCGTCCGCACTGCGCGGGGCCGGACGCGCCACCTGGGCCATCGACCGGGTCGTCGAGAAGGACGGCCTCATCCTGATCGGCTGGATGCTCGGGGACACCCCGGTCGACAGCTACCTGCGCGTGCCCGACACCACCTCGGCCGCCGCCTTCGTCACGGCCCTCCAGGGCCTCGTGCCGACCATCCCTGCGGAAGGAATCGCATCGTGACCCGTCCCCCTGCCGTGCTCGTCCTCGAGGACGGCACCCGTTTCCGCGGCCGCGCCTACGGCGCCGAGGGCCGCACGGTCGGCGAGGCCGTCTTCGCCACCGGCATGAGCGGCTACCAGGAGACCCTGACCGACCCGAGCTACGCCGGGCAGATCGTCGTCATGACCGCGCCGCACATCGGCAACACCGGCATGAACGATGACGACCCGGAATCGCGCCGCATCTGGGTCGAGGGCTTCGTCGTGCGCGACCCGGCCCGTCGCGTGTCGAACCACCGCGCCACGCGCAGCCTCGACGACGACCTCGAGGGCCAGGGCATCGTCGGCATCAGCGGCATCGACACGCGCGCGCTCACCCGCCGCATCCGCGAGGGGGGTGCCATGCGCGCCGGCATCTTCTCGGGGGCGGATGCGGAGCTCGGCGACGACGAGCAGCTCACGATCGTGCGCTCGAGCGCCGAGATGACCGGTCGCAACCTCTCCGCCGAGGTCTCGGTCGACGCCCCGCTCGTGATCCCCGCGGAGGGCGAGTCGATCGGCCGCCTCGCCGTGCTCGACCTCGGGGTCAAGCAGGCGACGCTGCGCCACCTCGCCCAGCGCGGCTTCGAGGTGCACGTGCTGCCGCAGTCGGTCACGCTCGCACAGCTGCTCGCGATCGAACCGGTCGCGGTCTTCTACTCTAACGGCCCCGGCGACCCGGCGGCGAGCGCCGCGCACGTCGACCTGCTGCAGGGCGTGCTGCGCGAGGGCCTGCCGTTCTTCGGCATCTGCTTCGGCAACCAGCTGCTCGGCCGCGCCCTCGGCTTCGGCACCTACAAGCTGCCCTACGGCCACCGCGGCATCAACCAGCCGGTGCTCGACAAGGCGACCGGGCGCATCGAGATCACCGCGCACAACCACGGCTTCGCGGTCGATGCGCCCCTCGAGGGCGTCATCGAGAGCCCGGCGGGCTTCGGCCGCGTCGAGGTCAGTCACATCGGGTTGAACGACCAGGTCGTCGAGGGTCTGCGGGCCCTGGACATCCCGGCTTTCTCGGTGCAGTACCACCCGGAGGCGGCGGCCGGCCCGCACGACTCCACCTCGCTGTTCGACCGATTCCACGACCTCGTCGTCGAGACCACCCGGAAGGCCCAGAGCTGATGCCCAAGCGCGACGACATCCACAGCGTGCTGGTGATCGGCTCCGGCCCGATCGTCATCGGCCAGGCCGCGGAGTTCGACTACTCGGGCACGCAGGCGTGCCGCGTGCTGCGGGCGGAGGGCATCCGGGTGATCCTGGTGAACTCCAACCCGGCGACGATCATGACCGACCCCGACTTCGCCGACGCAACGTACATCGAGCCGATCACGCCGGAGGCGATCGAGGCGATCATCGCCAAGGAGAAGCCGGATGCGGTGCTTCCGACCCTCGGCGGGCAGACGGCCCTCAACGCGGCCATCGCGCTGCACGACCGGGGAATCCTCCAGAAATACGACGTCGAGCTCATCGGTGCGTCGTTCGAGGCGATCCACCGCGCGGAGGACCGCCAGGCGTTCAAGCAGCTCGTGCTCGACGCGGGTGCCGACGTCGCCCGCAGCGCGATCGCGCACACGGTCGACGAGGCCCTCGCCTTCGCCGAGGAGCTCGGCTACCCGGTCGTCATCCGCCCCTCGTTCACGATGGGCGGTCTCGGCTCGGGCTTCGCGCACGACCGCGCGCAGCTCATCCGCATGGTCACCGACGGCCTCCACCAGTCCCCGACCACCGAGGTGCTCCTCGAGGAGTCGATCCTCGGCTGGAAGGAGTACGAGCTCGAGCTCATGCGCGACCGCGCCGACAACACGGTCGTGGTCTGCTCGATCGAGAACGTCGACCCGGTCGGCGTGCACACCGGCGACTCGATCACGGTCGCGCCGGCGCTGACCCTGACCGACCGCGAGTACCAGAACCTGCGCGACATCGGCATCCGCATCATCCGCGACGTCGGCGTCGACACCGGCGGCTGCAACGTGCAGTTCGCCGTCGACCCGGCGACGGGCCGCGTGATCGTCATCGAGATGAACCCGCGCGTCTCGCGCTCGAGCGCCCTCGCCTCGAAGGCCACGGGCTTCCCGATCGCCAAGATCGCCGCGAAGCTCGCCATCGGCTACCGCCTCGACGAGATCCCCAACGACATCACCCGGGTCACCCCGGCGAGCTTCGAGCCGACCCTCGACTACGTCGTCGTGAAGGTGCCCCGCTTCGCGTTCGAGAAGTTCCCGGGCGCCGACGCAGAGCTGACGACGACCATGAAGAGCGTCGGCGAGGCGATGGCTATCGGCCGCAACTACGCCACCGCCCTGCAGAAGGCCCTGCGGAGCCTGGAGAAGCGCGGCAGCAGCTTCCACTGGCAGGGCGAGCCCGGCGACAAGGATGCCCTCTTGACGCTCGCCGCGACCCCCACCGACGGCCGCATCGTGACGGTGCAGCAGGCCCTGCGCGCCGGTGCCACGATCGACGAGCTGTTCGCCGCCACCGGCATCGACCCGTGGTTCCTCGACCAGATCGTGCTGATCAACGAGGTGGCCGACGAGCTCGCCGCCGCCCCGGAGCTCACGACCGACGTCCTGCGGTACGCGAAGGAGCACGGCTTCAGCGACGCCCAGATCGGGCAGCTGCGCGGGCTCGACGAGGCCGCGGTGCGCGCCGCGCGCTGGGCCGCCGACGTGCGACCCGTCTTCAAGACGGTCGACACCTGCGCGGGGGAGTTCCCGGCGCTCACGCCGTACCACTACTCGAGCTACGACCTCGAGACGGAGGTCGCGCCGAGCACCGCGCGCAAGGTCGTCATCCTCGGCTCCGGTCCGAACCGCATCGGCCAGGGCATCGAGTTCGACTACAGCTGCGTGCACGCGAGTTTCGCTCTCCGTGACGCCGGCTTCGAGACGGTCATGATCAACTGCAACCCCGAGACCGTCTCGACCGACTACGACACCAGTGACCGGCTCTACTTCGAGCCGCTCACCCTGGAGGACGTGCTCGAGGTCATCGAAGCCGAGCGCGCCTCGGGTGAGCTTGTCGGCGTCATCGTGCAGCTCGGCGGCCAGACCGCTCTCGGCCTCGCGCACGGCCTCGAGCAAGCCGGCGTGCCGATCCTCGGCACCAGCCCGGGGGCCATCGACCTGGCGGAGGAGCGCGGCGCGTTCTCCCGCATCCTGCAGGAGGCCGGCCTCACCGCTCCTCGCAACGGCACCGCGACCGACGTCGACAGTGCCATCGCCATCGCCGAGGGCATCGGTTACCCGGTGCTCGTGCGTCCCAGCTTCGTGCTCGGCGGCCGCGGCATGGAGATCGTCTACGACAGCCCGAGCCTGGTCGACTACTTCGACCGGGTGAAGGACCAGGCCATCATCGGGCCCGAGCAGCCGCTGCTCGTCGACCGGTTCCTCGACGACGCCGTCGAGATCGATGTGGACGCGCTGTTCGACGGCGACGAGCTCTACGTCGGCGGCATCATGGAGCACATCGAGGAGGCCGGCGTGCACTCCGGCGACTCGGCCTGCACCCTGCCGCCCGTGACGCTCGGCCGCGACGTCATCGACCGCGTGCGCGCCGCGACCGAGGCCATCGCCCGCGGCATCGGCGTGCGCGGCCTGCTCAACGTGCAGTTCGCCATCGGTGCGGGCGTGCTCTACGTGCTCGAGGCCAACCCGCGCGCCTCCCGCACCGTGCCCTTCGTCTCGAAGGCGCTCGGCATCCCGCTCGCCAAGGCCGCATCGCTCGTGATGACCGGCCGGTCGATCCGCGCGCTCATCGCCGAGGGGCTGCTGCCTGCGGGCGACGGGTCGACGGTGCCGCTCGACGCGCCGGTCGCGGTCAAGGAGGCGGTGCTGCCCTTCAAGCGCTTCCGCACGCGCGAGGGCGTCATCGTCGACTCGGTGCTCGGCCCCGAGATGCGCTCGACCGGCGAGGTGATGGGCATCGACCGCGACTTCCCGCGCGCGTTCGCGAAGAGCCAGCAGGCCGCCTATGGCGGGCTGCCGACGGAGGGCGTCGTCTTCATCTCGGTCGCCGACCGCGACAAGCGCGCCGTCGTGCTGCCCGCCCTCCGGCTGCGCCAGCTCGGCTTCGAGCTGTGGGCGACTGAGGGCACCAACGAGGTGCTCGCCCGGCACGGCATCGAGGCCCGCGTGGTGCGCAAGCACAGCGGCGCAAGCGATGGTGAGCCGAGCATCGTCGACCTCATCAACGCGGGCGAGGTCGACATCGTCATCAACACGCCGTCGGGCCGTTCCGCGCGCGCTGACGGCATCGAGATCCGCACGGCGACCGTCGCGGCCGACAAGCCGCTGATGACCACGATGGCCACGGTCGGTGCGACCGTCGCCTCCATGGAGTCGCAGTCCGGCATCGTCACGGTGACCAGCCTGCAGGACTACGCGATCGCCCGGGCGGGCGGCGCATGACCGGTTTCGGCGAGCGCCTGCGCGCGGTGACGGATTCCCACGGCCGCCTGTGCCTCGGCATCGACCCGCACGCCGAACTGCTGCGGCAGTGGGGGCTGGTCGACGACGCGGCGGGCGCGCGCGCCCTCGCGCTGCGCGCGCTCGAGGCCGCCCGCGGCCGGGTCGGCATCGTGAAGCCGCAGGCCGCGTTCTTCGAGCGGTTCGGCGCCGCGGGCTACGCGGTGCTCGAGGAGGTCATCGGCACGGCGCGCGCGGACGGCTTCCTGGTGATCGCCGACGTCAAGCGCGGCGACATCGGCTCGACGGCCGCGGCCTACGGGCAGGCCTGGCTCGCGCCGGGCTCGCCGCTCGAGGCCGACGCGATGACCGCGGTCGCCTACCAGGGGCTGGGCTCGCTCGACCCGGTGATCGAGCTCGCCGAGGCGCACGGCAAGGGCGTGTTCGTGCTCACCGCGACCTCGAACCCGGAGGGTCGGGGGCTCCAGCAGTCGGTGAGCGGCACCGGGCGCTCGGTCGCGGGCCAGCTCGCCCGCGACGTCGCCGTGCGCAACGCGGGCGCGACGGGCTGGGGAGCCCTGGGTGTCGTCATCGGCGCCACCGAGCCGATCACCGCGAGCGGCATCGACCCCGTGCTCCTGCAGCACACACCCGTGCTAGGCCCCGGGTTCGGCTACCAGGGAACCCGGCTCGGCACCCTGGGCGACGTCTACGGCGTCGCCGCGGCCTCGGTCATCCCCACCGTGACCCGCAGCGTGCTGAGCGCCGGGCCGGACGGCCTCGAGGCGGCCCTCGACGCGCACCGCGCCGAGCTGGAGCAGGGCGCGTCGTGACCGGAGGCATGCCCGACGTCGATCGCGCCGCCGCCTCGCGCGCGGCGGTCGCCGCTCGTCGCGCGCGGGCCGGGATCAAGGCGGCCGTCGCGGCGGGAGAGCGCACCGCGCTCGACGTCGCCGAGACAGCCTGGCGCGACCCCGCCAGCGCGGAATCCGGCCTCCGGGTACCTGAGCTGCTCAGCTCGCTGCGCGGCCTCGGCCCCGCCCGGGTCGCCGAGGTGCTCACCCTGCTCGGCATCGCGCCCGGCAAGCGGGTCGGCGGTCTCGGCCGCCACCAGCGCGCCCGGCTGCGCGAATGGCTGCGCGGTCGCGAGGAGACCCCCGGTCGCGGCCGGCTCGTCGTTCTGGCCGGCCCCACCGCGGTCGGCAAGGGCACGGTCGCGGGCTACATCCGCGAGCACCACCCCGATGTGCTCCTGAGCGTCTCCGCGACCACGCGGGCGCCCCGACCGGGCGAGGTCGACGGCGTGCACTACTACTTCCTCGACGACGCGGGCTTCGACGACCTCATCGCCCGCGACGAGCTGCTCGAGTGGGCGCAGGTGCACAGCGCGGCGCGGTACGGCACGCCGCGGCCGCCGGTCGAGGCCGCGCTCGCATCCGGGCGCAGCGTTCTGCTCGAGATCGACCTGCAGGGAGCCCGCCAGGTGCGCGCCGCGATGCCGGATGCGGTGCTGGTGTTCCTGCTGCCGCCGAGCTGGGAGGAGCTCGTGCGGCGCCTCATCGGGCGGGGCACGGAGAGCCCCGAGGAGCAGGCCCGTCGTCTCGAGACCGCGCGGGTCGAGCTGGCCGCCCAGGATGAGTTCGACGAGCTCGTCGTCAACGACGATGTCTCGCGCGCGGCGCAGGAGGTCGTAGACTTGCTGGCAGTGCCCAGCGGCGGAGCGCGCCCGTGGGGGCGTGCCGGCTCGGCGCGCTAGACCACAGCGCCCCTCACCGCATCCCGCGGCGAGCGCGGCGCACCGAACGAGAGCGAGACACCCATGGCCGACAAGAACTCGGGCATCATCGAGCCCCCCATCGACGAGCTACTGTCGAAGGTCGACTCGAAGTACCAGCTGGTCATCTTCGCGTCGAAGCGCGCCCGCCAGATCAACGACTACTACGCCGACCTGCACGAGGGCAGCCTGTTCGACAACGTCGGCCCGCTCGTCGACTCGACCGTCGACGACAAGCCGCTCTCGGTCGCGCTGCACGAGATCAACGAGAACAAGCTCGTCCTCACCAAGATCACGGACTAGGCCCGCGCCATGACCCGCACGGCACCGGCGTCGCCGGAGCGCCTCACGGTCGTGGTGGGCATCACCGGCGGCATCGCCGCCTACAAGGCCGTCGGTGTGGCGCGCGGATTCGTGCGCGCCGGCCACGACGTGCACGTCGTCGCGACCGAGGGGGCTCTGCGCTTCGTCGGTCGCCCGACTCTCGAGGCGATCAGCCGCAACCCGGTGCACACCGACCTCTACGAGGGGGTGGCGGAGGTGCGGCATGTCGCGCTCGGTCAGCGCGCCGACCTCATCGTCATCGCGCCCGCCACCGCCCACACCATCGCCTCGCTCGCGGCGGGGCTCGCCGGCGACCTCCTCGGCACGACCGTGCTCGCGAGCTCCGCGCCGCTCGTCATCGCCCCGGCGATGCACACGGAGATGTGGGAGCACCCCGCGACCCAGGCGAACATCGCGACGCTGCGCGCGCGGGGGGTCTCCATCGTCGGCCCCGATGCCGGAGCTCTCACCGGCACCGATGTCGGGCCGGGGCGGATGAGCGAGCCGGAGGAGATCGTCGCGCGCGCGCTCGACGTCGTCGGCCCGCACGACCTCGCCGGGCGCCGCATCGTGATCTCGGCCGGCGGCACCCGCGAGCCGCTCGACCCCGTGCGCTACCTCGGCAACCGCTCCAGCGGGCGCCAGGGGGTCGCGCTCGCTGCTGCGGCCCGCGCGCGCGGCGCCGCAGTGACCCTCGTCGCCGCCCACCTCGAGGTGCCCCCGCCCGCCGGCGTCGAGGTCATCACCGTCGCAACGGCGGCCGAGCTCGAGAGCTCCATGGCCGCCCAGGCGGCGACCGCGGACACCATCATTATGGCGGCGGCCGTCGCCGACTTCCGGCCCGCCGCGGTCGCCGAGAGCAAGATCAAGAAGGGCGACGACGGTGCCGGGCTCACTCTCGCCCTCGAGCGCACCCCCGACATTCTCGCGGGGCTCGCCGCCGCCCGGCGCCCCGGCCAGCGGGTCGTCGGCTTCGCCGCCGAGACCGAGACGGATGACGACGCGCTGCTGCGCGTCGCCGCCGCCAAGGCGCAGCGCAAGGGCGTCGACCTCCTCGTCGTCAACCGCGTCGGCTGGAGCGAGGGCTTCGGCAGCCCGACCAACGCCGTCATGATGCTCGATGGCGCCGGTACTGTGGTTGCGCGGGCCGAGGGCGACAAGCTGTCGGTGGCGCACCGTATCCTCGACCTCCTCGCCTGACCACCGCCCGCCACCGCCCGCCACCGCGCGCCGCGGGGCGCCACCCGCCCCCGCGACGCCCCCGACGACGACAGGACACCCCCACCCCGATGAGCGCGCTGCGACTGTTCACCTCCGAATCGGTCACCGAGGGGCATCCCGACAAGATCTGCGACCAGATCTCCGACAGCATCCTCGACGCGCTCCTCGCGGTCGACCCGCGCAGCCGCGTCGCCGTCGAGACCCTCGTCACCACCGGTCTCGTTCACGTCGCCGGCGAGGTCACGACGAGCGGCTACGTCGATATTCCGGGCATCGTCCGCAAGCGCGTCACCGACATCGGCTACACCTCCAGCGATGTCTGGTTCGACGGCCGTTCGTGCGGCGTCTCCATCTCGATCGGCGAGCAGTCGCCCGACATCGCCCAGGGCGTCGACGCGGCCTTCGAGACCCGCGAGGGCACGAGCACCGACGTCGACGACGCCCAGGGTGCGGGCGACCAGGGCATCATGTTCGGCTACGCCACGACCGAGACACCCGTGCTCATGCCGCTGCCGATCTGGCTGGCGCACCGCCTCGCCGAGCGGCTCGCGGCCGTGCGCAAGGACGGCACGCTCGACTACCTCGCGCCCGACGGCAAGACGCAGGTGACGATCGGCTACGAGGGCGCCGTGCCGCGCACGGTCGAGACGGTCGTGCTCTCCACTCAGCACCTCCCGGCGGTGAGCACCGAGCAGCTCCGCGAGGACATCCGCCGCACCGTCATCGTCCCCGTGCTCGAGGGCGCCGGTTTCGACGCGAGCACCCCGCGCGTGCTGATCAACCCGACCGGCCGGTTCGAGATCGGCGGCCCGCACGGCGACGCCGGGCTCACCGGGCGCAAGATCATCGTCGACACCTACGGCGGCGCTGCCCGCCACGGCGGTGGCGCGTTCAGCGGCAAGGACCCGTCGAAGGTCGACCGCTCGGCGGCCTACGCCATGCGCTGGGTCGCGAAGAACGCCGTCGCGGCCGGGTTCGCCGACCGGCTCGAGCTGCAGGTGGCCTACGCGATCGGCACGGCCGCCCCGGTCGGCCTGTACGTCGAGACCTTCGGCACCGGCCACCTCGATGACGAGCGCATCATCGCCGCGATCCGCGAGGTGTTCGATCTCCGGCCGGCCGCGATCATCCGCGACCTCGAGCTGCTGCAGCCGGTCTACGCCGCGACGAGCACCTACGGGCACTTCGGCCGCGAGCTGCCCGGGTTCACCTGGGAGCGCCTCGACCGCGTCGACGCCCTGCGGTCGGCGGCCGGGATCTGAGCATGGCCGCGGGGTCCATCGCGCGGGTCCTGCTCGATTCGCCCCTGCCGCAGCTCGACCGGCTCTTCGACTACCGGATCCCCGAGGAGTGGGCCGCCGACGCGCGGCCCGGCGTGCGCGTGCTCGTCCCGCTGCGCTCCGCTGGTCGGCAGGCGCGCGGCTGGATCGTCGAGGTCGTCGCCGAGGGGGACGAGGGCTACGACGGCGTGCTCAGCGAGCTCGACGAGGTCGTCTCGCCCGTGCCGGTGCTCGACCCGGCGGTGTGGCGGCTGATCCGCCGCGCCGCCGACCGCGCGGCCGGGGTGGCGAGCGACCTGGTGCGCCTCGCGATCCCGCCGCGGCAGGTGCGCGTCGAGAAGAGCTGGGCGGCCCACCGGGCCGAGGGCGGGGCGGCGCGGATGCCCGCTCCGGCCGCGCCGAACATCCGCGGCTACCCGCCCGCCGCGCTGCGGCCCCTCCTCGAGTCCCTCGCCGAACCCGGGCTCGACCCCGCCCGCGTCGCGCTCACGGGCATTCCAGCGCCCGCCGAGCTCGCCCCCGGCGTGTGGGGCCCGACGGCGCTGCGCACGCTCGCCGAGCTCGCCGCCGCCACGCTCGCGGCCGGGCGGAGCGCGATCGTGAGCGCCCCCGACTACCGCGACCTCGACCACCTGGCGGCGGCCCTCGGTCCGCTCGTGGCCGCCGAGGCGGTCGTGCGCCTCGACGCCGGTCAGCCCGCGGCCGTCCGCTACCGGGCCTTCCTCCGCGCGCTCGAGGGCGAGCCGGTCATCATCATCGGCAACCGCGCGGCGCTGCTCGCGCCCGCCCCGCTGCTGGGGCTCATCGCGGTGTGGGACGACGGGGACGGCCTGCACGCCGAGCCCCACGCGCCCGGCATCCACACCCGCGACCTCGCCCTGCTGCGCCAGGAGCAGACCGGCTGCGCGCTCGTTCTCGCCGCCCACGCCCGCAGCACCGACACGCAGCGGCTGCTCGAGCTGGGCTGGCTTGCGGCGCTCGAGCCCGCGGGTCGGTGGCGGCGGCGCATCACCCCGACCGCGCAGCAGACGGGCGGCCAGCAGGCTCCAGCCCGGATCCCCTCGACCGCCTGGCGCACCGTCTCGGATGCCCTCGGCCGCGGGCCGGTGCTCGTGCAGGTGGCACGGCCCGGGCACACGCCGGGGCTCGCCTGCACCCGTTGCGGCGAGACCGCCCGCTGCACCGCCTGCCAGGGCCCGCTGGCCATCGCCCGCAGCGGGGGAGCGGCCGGCTGCCGCTGGTGCGGCGCCCTCGCCGTGGGGTGGCGCTGCGCGACGTGCGAGGGCGATCGCTGGCGACCAGTCGGCCGCGGGTCGACCCGCACGGCCGACGAGCTGGGCCGCGCCTTCCCGGGCGCGCGCGTCGTCGTCTCCGACGGCGAGACCCCGCTGCAGGAGGCCCCGGGCGGTCGGACCCTCGTCATCGCCACGCGGGGCGCGGAACCGGTCGTGGCGGGCGGCTACCGCGCCGTTCTGCTCCTCGATGGCGAGGGGATGCTCGCCCGCGAGAGCCTCCGGGTGGTCGAGGACTGCGTGCGCTGGTGGTCGAACGCGGCCGCCCTCGCCGCGCCCGATGCCCCGGTGCTGCTGGTCGGCGTCGGCGGGCCGGTCGCCACCGCGCTCGCCACCGGGCACCCCGAGACGATCGCCGCCGCCGAGCTCGCCGACCGGCGGCAGCTGCGCTTCCCGCCCGCGGTGCGGGTCGCGGCTGTCGCGGGCGAGCCGAGCGCCGTGCAGCGCGCCCTCGCCGCGCTCGACGACCTGGATGGCGTCGACGTGCTCGGGCCGATCGAGCTCGAGGAGGGCCGGGTGCGGGCGATCGTCCGCTTCGACTACCCGCGCGGGGCCGAGGTCGCCACGAGGCTCAAGGCCGAGCTGGTCCGCGGCGCCACGGCCCGGGCGCCACGCCTCCCGGGCTCGCCGCCGCGCCGCCGGGTGCCCGCGCTGCGGGTCCGCCTCGACGACTCCGAGCCGTTCGACGACCCGGGCGGGCGCGGCGTCACGGCGGCCGGGTGACGCGGCAGCGCGTCGAGGGGGAGCGGTCATCCGGTTGAATGGAGCCGTGACCCCTCTGCGCCTCGTCGTGGCCGGCAGCCCCGCCGCCGCCGTGCCGACCCTGACCGCGCTCGCGGCGGGCCCGCACAGGATCGAGCGCGTCATCACCCGCCCGCCGACGCCCCAGGGCCGCCGCCGGGTGCTCACGCCCACCCCGGTCGCCGACGAGGCGGAGCGGCTGGGCATCCCGGTGCTCGAGGCGCGGCGCCTCGACGAGATCGAGACCGATCTGCGCGCGCTCGACATCGACCTCGGCGTCATCGTCGCCTACGGGGCCCTCGTGCGCGAACCGCTGCTGAGCTGGCCGCGCCTGGGCTGGATCAACCTGCACTTCTCGCTCCTGCCGCGCTGGCGCGGAGCGGCGCCGGTGCAGCACGCGGTGATCGCGGGCGACACCGAGACGGGTGCGACGGTCTTCCAGCTGACGGCGGGCCTCGACGAGGGCGACTGGTACGCGCGCCTCACGACCCCGATCGGCGCCCACCGCACGGCGGGCTCCCTGCTCGACGAGCTGAGCCGCTCCGGTGCCGACCTCGTCCGTCAGGTCGTCGATGACCTGGCCGCCGGTACCGCCGTCGCGCACCCGCAGGAGGGCACGCCGACCGCCGCGCCCAAGCTGCAGCGCGAGGATGCGGCGCTGCGCTTCACCGAGCCCGCCGACGCCGTGCACGCGCGGATCCGCGGGGTGACCCCCGAGCCGGGTGCCTTCTGCCGCTGGGGCGAGCAGACGCTGAAGATCCACGAGGCGACGATCGCCCGGGATGCTCCCGCCCTGCGCCCCGGAGCCCTCCGCCGCGACGGCACCCGTGTGCTGGTCGGCACCGCCACCCAGCCCCTCGAGCTGCTGCGCGTGCAGCCCGCCGGCAAGCAGGCGATGCCCGCCGCCGACTGGGCGCGGGGCTGGCCGGCGGGCGCTCCGGCGGAGCTCGCGTGACCCCGCCCGACGCGGCGGCGCCCCGCCGCCCGCACCGGCCCGCGCGCGAGGGCTCGCGCCCGGCGGTCTCCCCGCGCACCATCGCCCTCGACGTCATCCGCGCCGTCTCCGCCGATGACGCCTACGCCAACCTCGTGCTGCCGACCCGCCTGCGCCGCGCACGCCTCACGCCGGGCGATGCGGCGCTCGCGACCGAGCTCACCTACGGCACGCTGCGCCGCCGCGGCCACTACGACCGCGTGATCGCGCGCGCGGCCGGCCGCCCGCTCGACGCCATCGACCCGGTCGTGCGCGACATCCTCGCCCTCGGCGCGCACCAGCTGCTCGGCATGCGCACGCCCGCGCACGCCGCCGTCGACGAGATGGTCTCCCTCGCCCGCGGAGCGGGGGCGACCCGCGCCACCGGCTTCATCAACGCCGTGCTGCGCACCATCAGCCGTGCCGACGACGCCACCTGGATCGCCCGCCTGCTCGAGGGCGTCGACGACGCCGATGAGCGTCTCGCCATCGAGCACGCGCACTCCGCCTGGGTCGTCGCCGCCCTGCGCTCGGCGCTCGAGCGCGAGGGGCGCGCGGGCGAGCTCGAGCAGCTCCTCGCCGCCGACAACGTGCCGGCCCGCGTGACGCTCGTCGCCCTCCCCGGGCTGAGCACCCCCGAGGAGATCGGCGCACCCACCGTCGGCGCGCCGACCGCCGCGATCGCGGCCGCGGGGGATCCGGGCTCGCATCCGCTCGTCGCGGCGGGCCGCGCGCGGGTGCAGGACGAGGGCTCGCAGCTCGCCGCTCTCGCGCTGTCGCGCCTGCGCCCCGTCGTGCCGGGAGAGCGGTGGCTCGACCTCTGCGCAGGACCGGGCGGCAAGGCCGCCCTCCTCGCCGCGGAGGCGCGCGAGGGCGGGGCGCGGCTCGTCGCCAACGAGGTCGTGCCGGCGCGCGCCGGCCTCGTCCGGCAGGCGCTCGCGGCCGTCGACCCGGGCGTCGACGTGCGCATCGGCGACGGCCGAGCCGTGGGGGAGGCGGAGCCGGGGCACTACGACCGCATCCTGCTCGACGCCCCCTGCACGGGCTTGGGCGCGCTCCGCCGCCGTCCCGAGGCGCGCTGGCGCAAGACCGCCGCCGACGTCGCACCGCTTGCGCAGCTGCAGGGCGAGCTGCTCCGCAGCGCCGTCGCCGCGCTCGCGCCCGGGGGAGTGCTCGCCTACGTGACGTGCTCCCCGCATCCCGCCGAGACCACCGCGATCGTGGATGCCCTCCTCGCCGACGCCGCCTGCCCGGTGACCCCGCTCGACACCCGGGCCGTGCTGAACGGCATCGCCCGCACTCCGCTCGACCTGGGCGAGCTCCCGCACGGGGCCGCGCAGCTCTGGCCGCACCGGCACGGAACCGACGCGATGTTCATCCAGCTCCTGCAGCGCGGCTGAGGCGCATCGCCCGGCCCCGCGCGAGCATCCGCCGTCGCTACGCTGGCACCGTGACCGTGCGCATCAATCCGAGCATCCTGTCGGCCGATTTCGTGAACCTGCAGCACGAGGTGGAGCGCATCGCGACCGCGGATCTCGTGCACGTCGACGTCATGGACAACCACTTCGTGCCCAACCTGACGTTCGGGCCGCAGATGGTGGGGCGTCTGCAGGCCGTGTCGCCGATCCCGCTCGATGTGCACCTGATGATCAGCGATGCCGACCGCTGGGCACCCGGCTACGCCGAGCTGGGGGCGTTCTCGGTCACCTTCCACGCGGAGGCCGCGACCGATGTCGTCGCGACGGCGCGCGCGATCCGCGACCGCGGTAGCCGCGCCGGCATCGCCGTCAAGCCGGGCACGCCGATCGAGCCGTACCTCGAGCTGCTGCACGAGGTCGATCAGGTGCTCGTGATGACCGTCGAGCCCGGGTTCGGGGGGCAGAGCTTCATGCCCGAGACCATGCCGAAGCTGCGCACCCTCCGCGAGGCGGTGCGCGCGCACGAGCTCGATGTCTGGCTCCAGGTCGACGGCGGCATCGCCCTCGACACCATCGGCATCGCCGCCGAGGCCGGCGCCGACACCTTCGTGGCCGGCTCGGCCGTCTACGGGCGCGACAGCGTCGAGGGCGCCATCGCCGAGCTGCGGGCCGCGGCCGCCGCGCACACCCACTGACGAACGGCTGCCCACGCGCACCGACGAGACCCCACCCAGCCGCGTCTGGTTGGATGGACGCATGAGCCAGAACACCAAGCCCGAGATCGACTTCTTCGAGGGACCCGCGCCCACCGAGCTCGTCATCACCGACCTCGTCGTCGGCACCGGTGCCGAGGCCACGCCCGGCGCGACGGTCGACGTCCACTACGTCGGCGTCGAGTTCGAGACCGGCGAGGAGTTCGACGCGTCGTGGAACCGCGGCTCGTCCATCAACTTCCCGCTCGGCAGCCTCATCGCCGGCTGGCAGCAGGGCATCCCCGGCATGAAGGTCGGCGGCCGCCGGCAGCTCGTCTGCCCGCCCCACCTCGCCTACGGCCCCGCGGGCGGCGGTCATCGCCTCTCGGGCAAGACCCTCGTCTTCGTCATCGACCTGCTCGGCGTTTCCTGATCCACCCCGTCCCGGCCGGGCCGACCTGGGCTTCCGCCCCGCGATGGCCCGGTACCCTGGGCCGGTGAAGACTTTCGACGCGCTGTTCGCCGAGCTGAGCGAGAAGGCGCGCCTGCGGCCCGAGGGCTCGGGCACCGTCGCGCAGCTCGATGCGGGCATCCATGCGATCGGCAAGAAGATCGTCGAGGAGGCGGCCGAGGTGTGGATGGCCGCCGAGTACCAGAGCGACGAGGCCACCGCCGAGGAGGTCTCGCAGC